>Ga0196965_1000231_pt1 | contig 39052 bp, 39 predicted proteins | sample S1_20metaG_FD_148668 | JGI IMG/M metagenome (GOLD analysis project Ga0196965, IMG submission 148668) | Soil microbial communities from Anza Borrego desert, Southern California, United States - S1_20 | ecosystem: Environmental > Terrestrial > Soil > Desert | place: USA: California | collected...
CAGCAGCAGTAATCGTTTTTTCTTTATAATTTATAAGAACAGCAAAATATTGACTCTCCAAAGACATATCTATACAGAGAAATAAAACCCCAAATATTAAAAGTGATCTCTACAAATTATTACAAAGTAATAAAAAAAATACTAACTAATTTTTGGTTTTAATTCCTCAGTGAACGTATTGTATATGGACAAAGCCTCTTCTTCGCTTTTTGCTCCCACTATTGTTGCAGCTCCACTTGTAAGGAAGCTAATGAGTAGTTGATTTGAATTAGATACTGTTAGACCTAATTTACCTTTAGATTTCAATATATATCCGTTCGATTCAGCTATTTTCAAAATATTTGACAAATCGACCTCATTTGTAATTTGTGCTGGAGTTACAGTGTATGTTCTCTTGCCACGATCTCTTCCACATAATTCTTCCACTAAAATAGAAGGGACTTTGTTATCTTTTTGTTTTACATTCAGCCCACAAGATGGACATTCATCATGTCTATTCATCTGAATTTTATCAAATACCAGATCATTTAGATCGATATATAGTAGTTTATTTACTAGAGATGGTTGTTGCCCAATAGCTATTTTTACTGCCTCAGAAACTTGGATTCCAGAAACAAGATATAAAATTGATGGATGTACTCCTTCAGTACTACATGTTGGCATTTCATCTTCAGATAATTCAGGAAAAATACATCTAAGACAAGCACTTTGATGTGGAATAATAGTAAATACAGAGCCAACCATTCCAAGAGCTCCAGCATATATAAAAGGAATACCAAGTTTTAAACAAGCATCATTTAAAGCGTATCTTGCATCAATACTATCCAATGCATCAATAACTATATCACAATCCTTGATAATTTTCTCTGCTGTGAATTTTGTAACTGAAATAGGGATAGCTTCTATGTTAACATTAGGATTCATTTTCTGCAGACGATTCAGTGCCGCCTCAACCTTTACCTTTCCTATATCCGAATCAGTGTACAAATGTTGCCTATGGAGATTAGAAATTTCTATTACATCTCTATCAACTATTCGAATTTTCCCTATTCCCATTCCAACTAATTGAGTTAGAACTGGATTTCCTATTCCTCCTGCACCAACAACACATATCTTTGTATCTTTAAGTTTTTCCATTCCAACATAACCGATTTCTTCGAGCATAATTTGTCTTGAGTATCTAAGCATTTCTTGATTAGTTATTTCAGCTCCACCTGCAACCGCAGGCAGAATATATATGGAATCTCCTTCCTTTAAAGCAGAACTCATCCCCGCATTGTTAAATCGCATATTTTTTCCGTTAATATAAATATTGATTAATGCTCGGGGTTTTCCGTTAATGTCTATAACCCTGCGTTTAAAGTCATCACCCATAATATCAGATACGATATTGAAAGCTTCATCTAATGTCGAAGCATCGATAGACATTTTTTTTTCTCCTGAACCTTTATTCAATACGGATGGAATAACGAATTCAACTGTAGTCAATTACACATTACACCATTAATTTTCGATTTATATCCGTTTGTTCAATGTATCATTGCCGAGACAAGTCTAATGTCAGGCTTCACTGAATTGGGAGTAGGAAGTAAATCGATCACGGATTCGGTAGTTTTTAGTCCATTTCCAGTTACATAACAAACTATATTTTCATCCTTTTCAATTCTTTTTTCCTCTATCAGTTTTTTTAGAACTCCTACTGCAACACCGCCAGCAGGTTCAGTAAAAATTCCTTCTGATTTTGCAAGTAATAGTATGGCATTTTTGATTTCCATATCAGTGACTTTCTCCCCTATTCCATTAAATTGTTTTAAACGCTTTAATACATATAATCCATCACCAGGGTCTCCAATTGCCAAACTTTTTGCTACCGTGTTAGGTTTCTCTACAGGTATTACTTCATTAGATCTATTTTTATAGGCATCAACTATAGGTGAACATCCATTAGGTTGTGCAGCAATGATCCTTAAATTGGATATATCAGAGATCAACCCAAGGTTCATTATTTCTTCAAATCCCTTGCAAATAGCATTTAACATCGCTCCACTTCCTACTGGAATTACAAGAACATCTGGAACAGTCCAGTTTAATTGTTCCAGTACCTCAAATGCGAGTGTTTTGGAACCTTCTACATAATATGGTCGCATATTTATGTTTACAATTCCATAACCATTAGAATCTCCGATTACCGAAGCTATTCTATTGGCATCATCGTATGTACCATCTACTGCTACAAATTTGCCGCCATAAGATAATGCTTGAGCTATTTTAACATCTTCTATATCCGATGGTGCAAAAATATAACAAGGTAAATTAGCTTTAGCAGCATGAGCAGCAGTTGCGGATGCAAGATTTCCAGTAGATGCACAACCTACGGCCGCTAAATTCATTTCTTTAGCCTTTGAAACGGCTACACCTGCCGGTCTATCTTTAAAAGAAAAAGTTGGGTTTACAGAATCATTTTTAATATATAAATTCTTAAATCCACCAAGGCTATTTCCTAAGTTATCTGCTTTTTGTAAAGGAGTAATTGAACCATTCAAGCTGACTATATTTTTTTTGTCTTCAATCGGAAGAATCTCAAAATATCGCCAATAGGTTAAATCGGTCCGATTTTCAAAAGTATGTTTAGTTATATTGTTATCCATTTTATACTGGACATCCAACGGTCCAAAACAATCCTCACAGATGTATATAAACCTCGGGGAATACTCTTTATTGCATTCTCTACACTTTAAAGCACTTATAATTCCCATTATTTCCGATTATTAATTAATAATATCATAGATAAATCTCTCTAAATAATATTTAGTATTACTTAACTATTACTAGTTATCTCTCTAATTCATTATGAAAACAAGAACGATTTCCCGTATGACATGCAGGTTTTACAGAGTTAACAAGATATAACAAAGCATCAGAATCACAGTCAACAAGTATCTTCTCTACAGGCTGAATATTACCTGATTCTTCGCCTTTCATCCATAATTTATTGTGCGAGGTACTCCAAAAATGGGCATTGCCGGTTTCAACAGTTTTGGAAAGAGCATATTTATTTGCATATCCAAGCATCAAAATGTCTTTAGTTTTATTATCTTGAACTATTACAGGAATTATTCCATTTCTTTTATCAAAATCAATTTTATCAATGGATTTTAACACAGCAATGTGTGATTGAAACAAAATGGTATAAAAATTTATAATGAAAATTTGTAATATATAGTGATTCATGTTACAAGTGGATTACAGTAACCAATATGCCAAATAATTGATTACTCTCACATTAGAACAGAGTTTCGGTTTAAATAGTGCAAGTTACCAAGAATGACAAAGACATTACTGCCTATGAATATCGACAATAAAACACCAAATGTAAAAGCGCTTCATATAGGATTTGATGATACTGATTCAATCAACGGGAGGTGTACTACTCATTTGTCATATTTAATTTCAAAAATGTTAATTAATAGATTCGATGTTGAATTTATAGATTTTCCATTATTAGTACGTTTAAATCCTAATGTTCCTCTTAAAACTAGAGGCAATGGCGCAGTTTGTCTAAGGATTAAAGGCAAGAATTATGAAAGAATAATAGAAGAGATTACTCAAATCGTAGCAGATTACTCGGAGTTATGCGATGGCGCAAATCCCGGTTTAGCTTTTTATGAAGAAGACAACATTAGCAAAGACTTGTTACTATTTAGTAAATATGCAATGGATACTATATTGAGTAAGCAGCTAGCGATCAAAATAGCAAAAAAGAATAAAATACAATTTCATATCTTTGGAAAGGGCTATGGAATCGTAGGAGCTCTCTCAGCCATAGGTTGTATTCTAGATTCAGATCATACTTTTGAAACAATAGCGTACAGAAGTGAAGAAAATTTAGGAAAAGATAGGAAAACAAATTATTTGAGAGTAAAAAGATTAAGCGAAGAATCATATCCATACACTTATAATAATTTTGATCAGAAAAACTTTAGGGTTCTGATTTCTCCTCATGGGCCTGACCCAGTATTTTGTGGTATTAGAGGCGAAGATCCTTTACTAACTACATTTTTTTTAAAAAATTTGTGTATTGAAGAAGAACTAGATGGTTATATGGTATTTAGATCTAATCAAGGAACAAATCTTCATCTTGTAAAAGAGAGCATAGGAATTGATGTGAAACCCTATACAGCGGGATATATCAATTGTGAAGTTGCAACTTCACCATATACAATTAATGGTGGGCATGTGATATTTAAAATTAAGGATAAGTTTAATTTTATGTTACCAGTTGCAGTATATCAACCAACAGGTCTAACTAAAATTGCAAGAAAGTTAGCAATTGGAGATAAAATTGAGATAGGATATGGAGTACATCTGAAATCAAATAACCAACCCACACTCAATTTAGAATATTTGATCGTTAAAGAATTAGCTAAAGTTTTGGGGATTACAAATCCTACTTGTATAAAGTGTAAAAAAAATATGAAGTCAGAGGGAAGTAATAAGGGATATCAATGTCACATATGTAAAACAAAAATTAGATCGGTAGAAAAAGTAAAGATAGAAAAAAATAGAGAAATTAGAAGTGGATTATATATTCCAGAACCTATTGCACATCGTCATCTTACAAAACCATTTTCAAGATACGGTATGGAAAAAAGATATGATAAGTTCGAACTGATACATATGCTAAAAAGTATACAATGGATAAAGGATAGCGGGGGGTTGATTTGAACTTACGGCTGTCTTTTAAACACAGTAACCGCTCTGCGGGTTATGAGCCCGCCGGGATAACCTAGCCCCTAAAAAGGTCTGGCTTCCCCACCCCGCTAACTAATATTTGTAATACAAGGAGTATATATACGGTATAGATCTGTTGTCAAGAATAAAACAGGATGGATATATCTTTTCATATAAAATTGTCATTGTCTTTAGTCTGATAAGAAAGCTAAGCTATGTTAGTTTTTGACACGAATTTTGGTAACTTTATTGGAAAAATGGTTATTAGTCGATACAAAATGCTACTGTTAGTTTATCCATTCAAATTCTGATTAATTCATACTTATTATTTAAATTAATAGAAACTATGGACATTTCTTATCTCTCAATATAATATAGTGTAGTATTATTAGAAGAAAATATTTTCTAATGCGGGAGGTGGGATTTGAACCCACGGACCCCTAAGAGATGAGGTATCTCAAAACCTGGTTTCTGAGCTTCATGTTTTCATAACTCACGCCTTTGACCAGGCTTGGCAACCCCCGCATAAAATAATCTTAAAAAGTCCAACATATATTCTAATAAAAAATGAAATTGTTACGCCATATTTTTATCTCCAACTAGATTTACAAAAATATCATCCAATGTAATTGGTGCAACAGAAAATGATAAATTACTACGCACCATAATTTCAGATATTTCTCTTAGATTATGTTCAAAAGTGAATAGTCTTATAGAGTCTGAGCTCATGTTGATTATTTTTCCAAAAGAACCAACCAGATCTCTTAAATCAAAAACGTTGAGGGTTTTTGAAATATGAATATCGATTCTTATTTGATAATTTAGAGTGCCTCTTAGATCATTCATATTTCCATTAGATATAACCTTGCCTTCATCAATAATAAAGATGGAATCAGATAGTATTTCAGCCTCGTCCATATAATGAGTGGTTAATACGATTGTAACTCCTTTATTCTTCCAGTCTTTGATAATCGACCATACTTGCCGTCGTGAAACAGGATCTAAACCAATAGTAGGTTCATCCAAAAATAACAAAGGCGATTCAGTTGCCATTGCCATTCCGACCAATATTTTTTGTTTCATTCCGCCAGACAAATTTAGAGCAGGAACATCCTTGGCCGAATAAAGATCTAATCGATTTAGCATATCAGCAGTTTTATTAGCTGCAATATCCTTTTTTTCGCCATGTATTTTCAGCCAATTGTAAATATGATCCCAAGGTGTTAACGCTCGTAAGGGTCTTCCTTCTTGAGGAACGATAGAAATTCTTTGTCGTATTTTCTCTGGATACTTTAATACATCATCTCCAAATATTAGTATCTTCCCTGATGTTGGTAGCATTTGAGTAGAACAAATACGGATGAAAGTAGTTTTTCCGGCTCCATTTCTTCCCAATAATGTAGATATCTTTCCTTCTCCAATTTGCAAGGACATATCATCAAGTGCCTTCTTATTAGAATTCTTGTATATCTTACTTACATTAAAAGACTCGATAGCAAACATAATAGTTGAGTAATAAAAAGTTACGCGAACCTAAACCATCCATCTTTTTTAAATTCCTTAGAAAGTTCCTTTAGTAAATTCTTTTGTTTATCATTGATTTTATCAGGAAGTTCTACATCTACTTTCACATATTGACTACCTCTTCCAAACTTTCCATACCTCGGTAAACCTTTTCCCTTTAATTTAAAAACGGTATTTGCTTTTGTACAAGATGGAATTTTAAGCTTTTCATTTCCATCTATAGTTGGAACCTTAGCTTCCGTTCCTAAGATCAAATCAACAAATGAAACGTTAAAAGTATACATTAGGTCTCCATCTTCAAGAACTTTAAATAGTTGATGAGGGAGAACATGTATCCGTACCAGCAAATCACCGCTTACACCACCTTGGACACTTTCTCCTTTTCCAGATATTCGCAGTGTCACTCCATCTTCAACACCAGGAGGTATATCGATCTTTAGATTATTTGTTTTTCTAACTTTTCCTTCTCCATGACATGTATTACAAGGCTTTTCAAGAATTTTCCCTTCTCCATGACATGTATTACAAGTGTCCAGAGAAATAAAAGTAGAAAATTGATTTTGGTTATATACTCTGCGAGTCTGTCCTTGGCCATTGCAGGTGGGACAAATTTTTGGAGTAGTACCTGGAGCAGCACCAGTTCCTGAACAAATTGAACAATTCTCAATTGTTGGAATCTGTACTTCCTCTTTTTTGCCTTTAACTACTTCTTCTAAAGTCATACTTAAATCATATAATAGATCTCTACCCCGTCTTCTTCTGTTTGCGGTTCTAGAGTTGAAACCGAAAGGGTCGCTACTAAAACCACTGCTACCACCGCCACCCATTCTACCAAAAATTTGTTCAAAAATATCTCCAACGTTACCAAATCCCATGTCTTTGAAGATTTCAGCAAAATTGTCTTCCGAGCCTCTGAAAACTTCCTCATTACCGACGTGTCCATAGGTATCATATCTTTTACGTTTCTCTGGATCAGAGAGGACAGCATAAGCCTCCGAAATTTCTTTAAATTTTTCTTCTGCTTCGGGGGACTTATTTCGATCGGGATGATACTTTAATGCAAGCTTCCTATATGCAGATTTTATCTCATCTTTAGAAACAGATTTTTGAATTCCAAGCACTTCATAATAATCTCTTTTACTCATCATAAATCACAAAATAATTGAATATGGCGGTTTGCTCATCAGCTACTATTACATCACTTATTGTTGTTTGTTTCTGCACCACCAGCCGACGCGGATTCCGAATTATTTGCATCTTGAGGTTGTTGTGTTGAAAATGTTTCAGAACTAGTTTCGCCAGCACTAGCACCGGGACCAGGACCAGCAGAGGCAGCGTTAGAAGCATTCTGTTGAACTGATTGATATGCAGCTGTACTTATCTCAGCTAACGCATTTTTTAAATCTGTTATCTTAGTTCTAATTGTATCTATATTATTAGATGATATCGAGTCCTTCAGATCCTGCACTAATTTATTGACTTTATCCTTTTGTTCAACTGTTACTTTATCCTTTAAATCCTGATTAACCAATTTTTCCGCAGAATATATTAAATTATCTGATTCATTCTTTAGTTCTGCCTCCTCACGTTTCTTTTTATCTACCTCAGCAAATGCATCTGAATCTTTCTTTAGTTTTTCTATTTCCTCCTTGGATAATTTTGAGCTTGCCGATATGGTAATCTTTGATTCTTTTGAAGTAGCCAGATCTTTTGCAGTTACATTCAAAATTCCATTAGTATCTATATCAAAGGTGACCTCAATTTGGGGGACGGATCTGGGAGCAGGAGGTATGCCTGACAAGTTAAACATACCTAATGATACACAATCAGAGGCCATTGCTCTCTCTCCTTGGACCACATGAATGGTAACTGCCGTTTGATAATCTGCGGCTGTTGTAAATACTTTACTCTTCTTTGTTGGAATAGTAGTATTTCTTTCTATTAATGTTTCTTTAAGTCCGCCCATAACCTCCACACCAAGAGTCAAAGGTGTGACGTCAACTAATAAAATATCAGTTGATACTTCGCCAGAGATTATAGCTCCTTGGATTGCAGCTCCCAATGCAACTGCTTCCATAGGATCCACACCACGTTCGGGTTCTTTATTCATTACAGATTTTACAAATTCCTTTACAATAGGCATTCGAGTAGGACCACCGACCAAAACTATCTTGTCAATATCAGAGGCGGATAATTTTGCGTCTTTTATAGCCTGTAACATTGGATTTCTACATCTTTCTACAACAGGTCTTAGCAATTCCTCCAATTTTGCCCTATTCAAAGGAATCGCAAAATTCTTTGGTCCTGTAGATTGATCATATGCTAAAAATGGTAAATTTATCTCTGTTGTTACTATATTGGATAACTCAATTTTTGCTTTTTCAGCAGCCTCTCGAATTCTCATCATAGCGGCTTTATCATTTCTTACATCTATGCCTGACTGATTTTTAAATTCGTTAACTAGATATTCTATTAAGATATTATCCATATCAGTACCACCCAATTGGGTATCACCAGATGTGCTCTTTACTTCAAACACACCACCACCCATTTCCATGATGGTAACATCTAATGTCCCTCCACCAAAATCAAAGACCATAATTTTAAGGTCACTTTGGACCTTATCTAATCCAAAAGCAAGAGAAGCAGCAGTAGGTTCATTTATTATTCTTACGACTTCTAGCCCAGCAATTTCTCCAGCATCTTTTGTTGCTTGTCTTTGGTTATCATTAAAATACGCTGGAACAGTAATTACAGCTTTATCCACTGTGTCCCCAAGAAATGATTCGGCATCTTTCTTGATTTTCTGAAGAATAAATGCAGATATTTGTTGCGGAGTATACTCCTTCCCAAAAACCTTAAACTTGTAATCAGTGCCCATTTTTCTCTTAGCAGCAATAACAGTTCCTTCAGGATTTGAAAGCATTTGACGTCTTGCTGGTTCACCAACAAGCAGCTGACCATCTTGTGAAAACGCAACCACTGATGGAAAGGATTTTCCTCCGATCGAGGCACCCTCAGCCGCCTGTATTATAACTGGCTTTCCACCGCTCAAAGAAGCAGCAGCAGAATTACTTGTTCCTAAATCGATTCCTATTATTTTTCCCATTTAATCTTCATCTCCTTTTGTATTCTCTTTATTATCATTATCGATATTTTTAATTATCTTTTTAGACACTTCGACTAAGCTTGGACGAAGAACACGATCATTTAGTAAATATCCTTTTCGAATCTCCTTAGTAATTATGTTTTCTTCCATATCATCCTCAAAATAAGAAAAACCAATAATTTCGTGAAAGTTAGGATTAAAAACAGTGTTTAAAGCTTTTATTTCTCTAACATCTTCTTTTTCTAGATAAATATCAATATTTTTTAGTATATTGATCAATCCCTCCAGAATAGAGTTGTCAACTTTATGATGTTTGAGCGTATCCAATGCACGTACAAAATCTTCTCGTAGATTAACTATTGTTGATAACATGTCAGCCTTCACTGAAAGTATTCTCAACGTATTTTGTTTTTCAATATTCTTTCTATAGTTATCAAAATCAGCCAAGCTATACTTTAGTTTGTTAAAAGTATCATCATATAATTTGCGATAATGTTCCAGGTCATCACGTGTTACTTTTAATTCAGCTGATAAATCTTCAACGGTTAATTCTGTATTTGACTCATATTTATTTTCATTAGAGTTAGCATTACTATTATTATCATCTAATAACAAATAATCGTCACCTCGATCATTCTTTGTTTGATCATTCTTTTCGTCTTTATCCATGATAATAAATTTAGAGAAATCTAATAATTACATATCGATCTTTACTCAGAATAAAGAATTAAATATTATTAGAAGAAAGATTTGTAATTAAGAAGGCAAAGGGATAATCAAGCATAGTTGCTTTTTATGGAAGATCTCGCTCCGCAAGCTTCACATATCATAAAACCCAATTTCTTAATTTTTTCGGTTCTGGTATCTGGGCTACCGCAAACAGGGCAAATAACATAATCCTTTACATATCTATCTATTAGACCAGAAAAGGAAGAGACAGGTTTTCTGCCCAAAAAGATAACTCTCTCACCAGAAATGTACCCTGCAGAAGCCAGTTCTTTATTCAGATAGAGCAATAACTTTTCAGGATCACGCCTTAGTGCCTTTGGAAAATCCATAAAATTCCTAAAAATTGTTCTTTGACCAACCCATATTACTCTTGGAATAGGAATTTCGAGCCTTGAAACCTCTTTCTTGACTACATTCCCAAGTTTATTTTGTAATCTATCCAATAATGACATGTATTCAGACTCGTCTTGGACTGACATATCTAGACTACAACAAACCATTTAATTTACCTTGTGAATGCTTTTGCGATGTGTAGATCACTAAATTGAATTTACATCACAAACAAGTGAAATGATCTACTAACTAAATCTATTTGTATGATTAATTATATTTTGACTACCCATTCCACGAATGGAGTCAGGGTCCTGTATGGCAAATCAGTAGCTTTTTCTACATTATAGCTTAACATGACCATTCGATTTAACAACAGATTATGTAATTTTATAGCCAATTGATCCCTTTTAAAGGGATCATAAATTTCAAAAAAGCATTTTTGTCGATAATATGATATATGATGCGCATAGCAGTACATTAAAAGTGTAGGGTCTCGGCTAATTCTTTCGTTTACTTTTGTTTGTTCTAATGTAGGGTCGTTCTGAAGTTCGACGTAGACTTGAAGAACTCTCCTTTGATACTTCTCTCTAATGTAATCACTATCTGAATGAGTATTATTTTTTGACTGAAATATTTCACGTTTTAATTGATCAATGGTCTTCCTAGTGATATCTTTTGCAGACAGCATATCCAAATCGTTTTTAATTCCATATTTTTTTCCAAATAGAAAAAAAATTCCTAAAATCTCATTTTCGTTGACAAATGGAAAGTCCAAATTGCCATTCAGAAAACCTAATAATCTTTCATATATGTCACTAGGTATGAAAAAACCCATATAAGAATCAGAAACGACAGTCAAGTCAATATAAAGTATTATATTATATAAATATTTATTGTATTAAATTGATGATTTGTCAAAAGCTTATTATCAGGCCTTTGAATAGAATCCAGGTTTTCTTTCATAAATTTGACCATCATTCATTGCCTTCTTTATGTATAATTTTGCGTCTGCATCATTGAATTTACCGGTTTTTATCAATTCACCAACAAATACATTTTCCTCAACATCATTTTTTTCTTCTCCTGAAATGCTGGAAAATATTTCCATAAAAAGTTTTAACTTTGATATCTCACTGAAAGGTTTACCGTGTAATACCCCCAAATCAACTTTGCCGGTATTAACGTCAACACCGGCTGTCTCTAACATTCTTTGAACTAGGAACAAGGATCTTTCGGCATCTTCGCGTTCAACTTTATCCTTTAGCAATAATCTTGCACGAGCAGTTGCAAGTCTAACCAAACCCTCCAATTGTCTAGGAGTTACAGTAATCATACTATCAGAATCAACGTTCCTCATTTTCATATAATATTCACGAATAATATTTATTGCCTCCCGAGTCAGTTCAGGTTCTGCAATTTGTTTTGCAAATGCCAAGTATTTACTAAATAGATCTATATTTATAGCAGCTTGTGATGATTTTTGTACATCCTTATGAATTTCTAAGATATGACTGGCAATTTTACTATCTTTTTCCTTCTCAGGTAAATCGCGTATTACATATACAAGATCAAATCTCGTAAGAAGGGGAATTGGAAGATTTACATTTTCAGTGATATTCTTATAAGCATCATATTTTCCATACATAGGATTTGCAGCAGATAGAATTGAAGTTCTTGCATTCAACGTCGCAACAATACCACCTTTTGCTACGGAACAAGTTTGTTGTTCCATAACTTCATGAAGAGCAGAACGATCTTCAGCTTTAATCTTATCAAATTCATCTATACAAACCAATCCTTGATCTCCTAATACTACAGCACCTGCCTCAAGCATCATTATTCCAGATTTATCCCGTACAACAGCAGCGGTAAGACCCGCTGCAGTGGAACCTCTTCCTGAAGTATATAAACCTCTAGGTGCTATTTTTGCTGCAAATTTCAGCATTTCAGACTTTGCAGTTCCTGGATCTCCAACTAATAATACGTTAATATCGCCTCTTCGTGTTGACCCGTCATCTAATTTTTTGGTAATTGAGCCTACAATCAATAATAATATTGACTCTTTTATAACTTCATGACCATACACATGAGGAGCAAAAGATGACACTAGTTTATCATAAATATCAGACTTTTTTGACAACATCAATATTTGTCGTTCATCTTCAGTGCTAATTGAAATGCGTTCTATAGAACGCGTTTTCTTGTCTCCGGGTCTACCGCCAAGATATTCAATATTATTTCCTTCCATTCGTAATCTAAATAAGGAAGTTCTTTGTCCTGCAGCATTACCTGAATTAAAGGAGGATTCCTGATCTATTCTAATTATACCAGTCAACATAATTCTATCTCCGGGTCTACATTGATCAACTAAATCGCCAAGGATTGTTACTTCTATATAATGAGGCAGTTGTCCCGCAGGCAAGTCCTCAGGTAACTCTTGCAATCTAACTAATTGAAAATCAATAAACAAACTGCTTTCTACATCCATTTCCAATTCTTTTTCTGAGCAATTGAGGCATCGCATCGGTTTTTTTAACGCTAATCCTTTTAATTGTGAAAAGCTGACCTGATTGCAATTGAGGCATCGATATGCAATTCGTTTTCCTAATGGTTTAACTTCTGAGGAACGTACCACCATTCCAGAAACACCTAATAATTTATTGATAACATCGGCATTAATATCCCTTAATCCCTTCTGAACAGCATAATTTCCAATTCTTACCCGAATATGCTCTTTAATTTCATGGGCATAGTCTGGATGAATTTCTAATAGAATAGAGATAACAGCCTCGTTAAACGCTGAGAACATTTCATCAGGATTATGAGTAATATCCTTTGCCAAGGACGGAATAAAAGTGTCAAAATCGATATAATCAACAGTAATAGAAGTAGAAGATGTAGCCATCATATTATTGATTTTATCAAAATATTTGTAATTACCCTCTCGATCCTTAAATGAACGTAGAAAATGTTCCAATTCATTTGACAACGCAGATATAGTTTGTTGCTCTTGTCCTTGTTCTTGTATTTTTGATGATGGATTGGTAGAATCGATATCACTCAATTTTTAACACCAATTTCTTAAATTTCGATGTCATGTAATAAAAATTCTCATATAGAAGTTTTTCTTCTATGGAGAGTTTTTCTTCAAGTTCAGGCACTAATGGAGATGATGCCGAAAGTTTGACGATTTTTTGTAATCTGGAAGCTATAAATGGATTCAGGGCAACTATTAACGATTCTCTATCCTTTTCCTCAATACTATGAAGATAATTATTTACTCGTGCATAAAAATCTGGTTCTATTGTAGATAACATATGACTTTGTGATATCCTTTCCCGATTCAAAGCTCTTTTAATATAAGACAATTGATCCTCATCATGAATTTCTACCACTTCATGTTCACTTAGGATAACAGCGATCCAACGAGGTATAGAGGTCATATCTCCCTCCTTGGCACTAATAAAAACGAGCGGACGAATAGATATCTCAAAGTCCCTTAAATAAATTACACGTATATCTTTTAGAAGATAATCTACTGAAGAAAAATTATAAAGAATAGAAATTTCATCCATTTCAAAAAATAGTTTATCAATATCAATATCACGACTAGTAGATGATGGTTGTGGCGATGATGATTTCACAAATGTAGTTATTGTTTTAAGTTAATAAAATTTCAATAAAGTTAAGTAAATCCGATAGAGAAAGATATTAAATAATTTTAAATTGGTATACAATGGACAATACATATGAATGGAAAAAGAGCAGAAATCTAGGCAAATTTCTGATATCATGTGGGTGGAAAAATATAGACCAACATGTTTAGATCAAATTATTAATCAAAAAGAAATTGTAAAGGGATTAGAAAATTTATTAAAAAGACCGAATGAACTGCCCCACTTATTATTTACGGGATCTGCAGGCATTGGCAAAACAACGACCGCTTTATGTTTAGCTAGGCAGCTTTTAGGAAAAAACTGGAAGAGAGATACTTTAGAGTTAAATGCATCAGATGAGAGAGGAATCAAAATGGTTCGTGAAAGGGTAAAGGAATTTGCCTCAATAATGAAACTTTCTATAAACCAAGAAAAAGATGAAAAGCCATTTAAGATTATCATATTGGATGAAGCAGATGAAATGACCTCAGAAGCACAGACGGCTTTAAGAAGAATAATAGAAGATAGTGCTAAAACTACTAGATTTATCTTTATTTGTAACTATCTCTCTCACATCATTGAGCCAATACAAAGTAGATGTGTAATTTTTCGATTTTCTAAGGTTAGGGAAGATGAAATAGTAGAATATTTGGCGAATATTTGTAGAAGCGAAGGTATAAAATTTGAAGAAAAAGCTCTTCGAAAAATTTATGAACATACAAATGGAGATTTGAGATATTCGATTAATATTTTGCAGGCTGCATCTGCAAGCGGAAGTGTAACTATACAGCAAGTTCAAAGCTCGATAGGCATATCTGGAAGAAGCATGATAGCTGAAATAATTGATTTGGCCATTAATTCGAAATTTAATGAATCAAGAATTAAATTATTAGAATTGTTAAATGTATATGGAGTTTCTGAAACCGATTTTCTAAAGTATGCTAATGAGGAAATTTATAAATTACGACTAGAGAATCCTTATGAAGTATCGACCATGATAGCTGAATATGATTACAGACTTGCAAATGGTGCGCATCCTGAAATTCAACTGGCAGCCTTTTTAGCACAGCTTGGAAAATTGAATATAAAGAATAATATAAAATCTATTTAGAAATCGTCCTCAAACTCATCTCCGCCATCTTCCTCTGTTACCTCGTCAAAATCTTCTTCAAATTCTTCACGTTCTTCGGCGGTCTTATAGGGAATATCAGCTTCTCCTAAATTTCCACAAACTGGACACTTAAATTCAATTGTTTGACCTTCGAGATCCAACAGAAATTCTTTGGTGAAAACCTCATCGCAATTTGAACAAACTAAAGTGGTTTGTATATTTTCTTGAGTAAATTTGTGAGACTGTACCCGAAAGATTGTGTTCACCATACTTATTTTACCTATAAGAATCAGTCTTTATTATAAGCCTTATCTTTTTATAAACCTAAGGATTGCTATAACAAGAGGTTTAGACTATTAATTAGCTCATACCCAACATTTTGTGCATTTGTGGAATTACTCTTACATCTTTATAAAAAGGGTATACTTCATCATAGACTTTTAAAATGTGTTCAGTAGATGGAGGATCAAATTGATAGCTAGGCTGAAGAGTTATACCACTTAAATTATTAATATTTGAACATCGAAAAATTCTAGTAATTAAATCTCTAATTTCGTTTACAGTTGTAGAATTTGTGAATACGATCTTGACAAAAGAAATCTTATCGGGCCTGTTTAGGGCCAATTCTAAACATTTTAATTCATTTTGTATCAAGTCATCATAGGATTTGGATTCAATTACTTTCGAATCAGAAGTCTTAAATTCGATCTTACAAATATCAAAATAGGGCAAAACCAATTCAAACCTTTGCCAGTCAAAACAAGATGATTCTAGATATGTCTTAATATTTAATTCACTTTTAACAAAATTTGCAAGGGCTATCAAGGGCAGAGGTTGTAATAAAGGCTCTCCTCCCGTAAAATTGACTTTATAAACATTCGGCTGAAGATACTGAAATATGAGATTTTTAGCTTGATTAATTGTATAATTTTTCCCGCTCTTAGGTGACAGAGAATACTTTGTATCACACCAATAACATTTTAGATGACAACCCGAGAATCTGATGAATAAAGTTTTTGTCCCTGCAAAAATACCTTCACCTTCAATACTTACAAATAACTCATTTAGTTGGACTTTGTCATATTGCTTTTGATTCGTTAGAGTCTTGTTATTGTTATTGTTATTAATTTCAATTTCAGAATTAATGGTTGACATACCGTGTTTTATCCTCAAGACCCGCATTGGAAAATGCTTGCTTTCTATTCATACATGATTCACATCGGCCACATTGTATATTTTTTCTGTGTGTAGATGTATTGCCTTTGTTGTCACTACTAGTTCCCAGATAACAGCTCCAGGATGTAAAAATTTTTTCACCCAATGCCTCATATCCGATCAAAAGCAATTCTGATTTACTCAAATTATCTATTGCAGGCGACCAAATATGAAGCTTATTTCTTATCCCTGCATTAATTCCATCAACTTCAGATAAGTTGATTACTTCTTGGAGAGATCTTGTGAAAGCAGGACGACAATCAGGATATCGATTATCTCCAGTATGAGCACCATAGACTACAAGAGAAATATTTAAAGAAGTAGCCCATATGGATGCAATAGTCAAAAAAATAGTATTTCTTAGTGGCACCACCATAGTATAATCAAACGTTGATGGAATTTTGGGTTTAGATCTTGTCAGTATATTTGTTTTCCCCAATAGACACTTTAGGAATGATATATCAACTATTTCATGCTTATTACTTTTTAAGAATTTGGAAAAGCGTTTTGCAACGATTAGTTCATTGGATGCACGCTGCCCATAATCAAAAGAAATCAAATATACATCTAATCCCAATTTTTTTAGGTAAGCAGCTGTACTTATAGAATCTAACCCGCCGCTAAATATACAAACAGCCTTAGAAAAATTACGTATGAAATTAGACTTTGATATCAATTATGATAAATCATCTCTTTCGTTATCTAAACTTGACGATACGTTATTGTCCTCGTTATTTTTGAAGTATCCAACAAGGCCTCCTATAGCATATGAAACTGAAATCATAACCCTAGTTAAGAAAAGTGTCAACTCATAGTTATCCGTATAATTGTAATATACCACGATCGAGAATAAAGATGAAAGAGTGAGAGAACCCGTAATTACCTGGTCTATACTATATATTTTGGAATATTTTCTCAAAAATATAAAAGTAGAAATGTTACCTAAAGACAAGCCAGTAAGTAGCAAGAAGGGATAATACTTTTGTAAGAAAGGTATAAGCACAAATGGTAATGCCCATGTTAGTCCATTAATTAATTTTATTGTAAAGGGCCAAGATATACTAGTTGAAACTCTGTCCCGAAATACTTTACGCAAGGATAAAAGTGGTTTTAGGAAAAGTAATAGAGAGATAGCAAAACAACCAGGCCAGATCAAGTAGTAGTAAAAATAACTGAGGTCATAAACATATACAATATGTGATAAAATCGAAGACAACCCAAACCACACGGATATAAAGAAAAACATAAATGAAAAGACTCGAGTCATTCACATTCTAAAAATAATAATTTAATATATAATTTAATAAGACAAGCAACTTATAAAAATACTTCACTTAAAATAATTAATAGGTTGAGGAGGTAAATGAATAATGAAAACTTGTAAATTATGCAACAAGATAAAATTTCATTCTATCAATTTCTTATTTTCAGATACTGTATGTAATGAGTGTTATCTAATTTTAAAAGAAAAATCCAACTGAGAATTTATTCCCTTTTAATAAGAAATACTATTCCTGTAGAGATCCACATTTGTTACAAAATTTTGAAGCAAGTTTTATTGTATTACCACAATTAATGCAGTATCTTTTCTCGACAGGATTTGAGGGAATATTTTTTGCAGAGTCTTTATGTTGAGTACTATAAAAATCAGCAATAGCTCCTGTAGGCTTAAAAGAATCATCTACATCAGGAAGATAATTAGGCGGAGTTGAAGTTGAAGTGTTTGTTTTTGAATCAGGCTTATCCTCTAGATATAAGAGTAAACGAGGAGTTGAAGTGTTTGTTTTTGAATTTTTGACACTTTCGCCTAACCATAATGCAAATTTTTTTAAAGTCATCTCAGGAGTTGAAAAAGTTAGCGAATGGGTAGACATGTAATCTTCAGTAGCCAATCGCCCATTAAAGATTTTCATAACATATACTAAAAAAATGTGCCTTTTAATTATTGTGAATTACCACATTTGTTACAAAATTTTGCTTGTTTTGGAATTGGTGCAGCACAAACAATACAATTTTTTTTTGATCCTTTAGTGTTTGAAGAGTCTTGTTTGGTTATTACTATATCTACTGGTTTGAACGTAGGGGCTTCTTGAGGTAATGGGAGATCGTATTGTTCATTTGAAGAAGAGGAGGAGGAGGAGGAGGAGAAGGTAGGACCTACATTACCTCCAGCAGAAACGAAGTTATTAACTCCAAAACCGCTACCAGAATCAGCAGGAACACTGATGTTACCACTATTGCCTGAAGGAAGAGTCGATGTTGAGGCAGATCTTTCATTTTTGCCTTTAGCAGAAATATTCTTATCCATGGCTGACTTTAGCTCAAGAATTACACGACACGATAAAAAATTTAGAGCAGAGGAAGATACAAGGAATTCACCCATTCTCGAAAAATACTCATTACTATCCATTTTTCCTTGTTTAAATAATTGAGTTGAGTCAAAAAACGATTCATAATTATTTTGAGTATCATTAACTAATTGTTTTAGTTTCTCAATAAGGCCACCAAGTGTATCTACCCCAAAGGACATGACTTGCAAATGAATAAAAACAAATTTAAATTTATGGAATAATGGATATTATAGACAAATAATTGTTGATGAAATCGCTTTCAATGAAATTAGGCATTTATAAAAGAATATTTTAGGTGAAATAGTCGTGAAATTTTTAGATGGTAATTCAGATTTTGGAACAGATCCACTAGACAGTAAGTACAAAGTTCTATCTGGGAAGAATTTTTTTGTTTTATGGTCTAGTTTGGGTATAGGTTTACTTGTAATTTCTGCAGGCTCATTTATTTCCTCTTCGAATCTAACAGAAGCAATAATAGCCATCATTGTAGGTTCAGTAGTTGGATCGATTTTACTGGCACTAGCGGGCAAAATAGGCAGCGATCATTCGATACCATCGATAGTAAGTATGAGACCTGCGTTTGGTTTGCATGGTTCATATTTACTTACAATCCTTAACATCTTTCAATTAATAGGATGGTCCACTTTTGAAATAACAATCTTATCAAAGGCCGCAAATATATTTAGCAATGGATCCGTTGATTTTTACATATGGTCCATAGTTTTTGGAGTAGTAATCATCCTTTTTTGTATTTTAGGACCGCTAAAAGTTGTCAAGCAATGGCTTAGCAAATTTGCAGTTTGGGTAGTATATGGTTCAACTATAGTCATGCTCGTGAGTATAATAATATCAACTAACGGAACTGGATCAGAAAGTATAATAAATTCTCATTCAGTCGTATCTACTACTACTTCTTCTAATTTTAGTTTCTTTAATTCTTTAGATTTGGTAATTGCAATGCCTTTATCCTGGTTGCCTTTGGTGGCGGATTATAATAGATTGGCCAAAAAAAGCAAAAATGCATTCTATGGAACATTTATAGGATTTTCAATTACAAATTGTCTTTTTTATATAATTGGATTTTTGTTAGGTATCAGTGACATATTTGCAATACTGGTTGCTATTCAAACATTTTTTTATGGATTTTTCCTATTGGTATTAATCGTTGATGAAGTAGACAACGTTTTTGCAAATATTTTCTCATCGGCAATGTCATTTAAGAATATTTATAACAAGATAAACTACAAGTATCTCGTTATTTTTTTCACGGGATTAGGAGTTTTGTTGGCTAATCTAATTCCCATTCAGCAATACGAGAGTTTCTTATTGATAATAGGAGCTTTATTTGCTCCACTCTTTGCAATAGTGTTGACTGATTATTACATCATAAGAAGGGGGAAAATATCTGTCGAAAAATTTTATGAAAAGACCAATCGGGTTAGGGTATCATCGTTTCTTTCGTTTATTGTCGGAAGCGTCACCTATTTTATTCTATCACCAATATCGTGGCTACAAGTAACCGATTTGGGGATAAGCATAGGTTCAACCATTCCAAGCATAGCAATTTCAATTTTAGTCTTCTTAGTAATAGAACTTTTAATAAAAAAAGTTAAATTGAAAAATGAAGAATATTCAACAGATAACAAAATTGAGTGAAAGGTTGATGTAAATGACGATGACAAGAAAAAGGATAGTAATTTTAGGGGCAGGCTATGCAGGTATATTTCTTAGCACAAACCTTTCATCAAAATTAGACAAGAATACAACCGAAATAATACTAATAGATAGGAACAATTACCACCAACTAATGCAAGAAATTCATCTGGTAGCCTCGGGTTATAGAACCGCTGAACAACTGAAAATCCCTATTTCATCTTTAATAAAGGGTAAAAATATTAATTTTATTCAAGAGGACATAGAAAAAATAGTACCTGACAAAAATACCATACTCTTAAAGTCAGGGGAATTAAAATATGATGAATTGATAGTTTGTTTGGGATCGTCAACCAAATACTTTAACATACCCGGTGCCGATACGCATACTCTCCCTATAAGATCAATATATGATGCTTCTATTATTCACGATCATATTTTAAGAATAATAGATGAAGCCGAAAACAAGAAACACAATATAGTAATAGTAGGTGCAGGGGCTACTGGAATAAGCCTTGGAAGTGCTTTAGCTGAAACAATAAATGCCTCACCTAACAAAAGCAATATCAAAATAAACATAATTGAAGCTACTTCAACGATTTTGCCTGGTTGGGATATCAGGGTTAAGAATAAAACAGAAGAAATTCTCAAAGAGAAAGGAATAAGGATTTTTCATAACTCTCTAGTAGAAAGGGTTGACCAAAATACCCTATTTTTGAAGGATGGTTTAGAGATAAATTCATCGTTAATAATATGGACTGCGGGCGTAAGAGGATACAATATAGACATAGAACCAGCCATTGAGAAGACCAATGATGGTAGAATAATTGTTAATGAATATTGTCAAACAAATCAGTACAAAAATATTTATTCCATAGGAGATCTCGCCGCCATGAAAAATTCTAAAGGGAAGTTATACCCACCGCTTGCACAAATAGCAGTAAGGCAAGCACGTTATCTAGCAGACAATATAGCAGAACATTATATTGAAGGAACTAATCCGAAAGAAAAATTTGATTATGAGATAAAGGCGCAAATAATATCGGTGGGAAGCGATGAATACGTCGGTTTGTTAAATAACTATCTAGTAAGTGGAGATTTGGCAAAAATGATTGATGAATTTACAAAACAGACATATATGAAATCATTAAAGAGCGGTGGAAAGAATATATCCGTTAATCTATACGAAAATGACTTTTTCTCACAAGTTATGGCAGGTATAACCTTTGCAGGGTTTACTTTCTTTAAAGGATTAGAAAAGTTAGCATAGTATGAGATATATGAGAAATAAGTAAATAAAACCCTGCAGAGATGTGTATTGTACCACCATATGGAAACTAAATAATAGTATAAATTTACAATACGGGTTCTTTAAATATTCGTCATCATTGTTTTGAATTCTCTCGATTATTTGATTTGTTCCTGACAAAAAGATTTATTGATCTTTTGAAATATAGCAGACAGATTATTATACATGTACGGCAGACAAAACTAAAACATAGAGTGCATAATATTTATTATTAAAAAAATTTAAGTTGTATCTATTGTTCAGGTCATTGTTTAGCGATGAGTATGTTCATGTCTGTGTTCGTCCGTGTGTATATGAGGATGAGAGTGAAATACACCACCATGGCTATGAGAATGATATATTTTCTTTAACAAAGCGTACAATGCAGTAATACCAAAAGCTAGCGTGATGAACATGACTATTGTTGGGCCGGATGAAGAATCCAGAAAGAAACTTGTATACATTCCTGAAAATGAAGCCACACATCCGATAATTATGGACAAAAACATCACACTAGAAAAATTATTTGAAAGCAAACGTGCAGAAATTGCTGGACCTACTATTACTGATGCCAACAACGTTACTCCAATTGATGACATGGAAACTATTATTATTGTCGCCAAGACAAATGAAAACAACAACTCTATATGTGATGTTCTAATGCCACTAATTTTAGCACTTTCGTTATCAAAAAACGAAAAAACTAATCGTTTGTGAAGCAAGAAGAAAAAGGCGCCTGAAAGGATTGTAACTGATACTATAATGTATAGATCTTGTTCTGTAATAGCCAAAATATTTCCAAATAGTAGCGATTCAAAATTTCTTGTATATCTATCGGTCATACTTACTAGTAATACTCCAAATGCAAAAATGGCTGTTGTGACCAAGCCTATTGCTGCATCGGGTTTAATTTTGTTTCGCTTGCTAATTTCATAAATAACAAATGATGCCAGGTAACTCCAAATAATTGCACCAATATAGTAATTCATTCCAGCTATATTTCCTACAATTGCCCCACCAAATGCAGCATGAGAAAGTCCATGACCTACATAGCTTAGACCTCTCAAAATTATATACACTCCTGCTAATCCACAAATACCACCAAGCAAGACAGATACTATTATACCCTTAATAAAAAACTCATATTGAAAGGGTAGCAGAAGATCAATCATATATCATCATGCTATTTAGACCTATAATCTGCAAGGCCATATGTTTTCAAAAGATTCTCTTCATTTAGAACATTCTGTGGTGAGCCTTCAGCAATAACATATTTATTAAAGCATACTACCCAAGGAGAACGATTAGCTATATGTGTTATATCATGTGTTGACAAAATAACCGTCATACCATTGTTATTGAGATTTTTTAGAATATCAAAAATCTTTTCTCTCGACACATAGTCTAGACCCGTTGTCGGTTCGTCTAAAATAAGAATATCTGGATTTCTTATTAAAGCTCTACCCAAAAATACACGTTGTTGTTCACCGCCAGAAAGAGCCCTAATATGTCGTTTTTCGTAACCTCCCAACCCTAATATTTTTAACACATCTTTAATTTGGTTTTTTAATTTTCTATCAATCCATGGAAGGTAACTCTTGTAATTCCATGATCCCATGGCAATAACTTCTTGAACAGATACTGGAAAACTCCAGTCAATTGTTTCTATTTGTGGAACGTATCCAATAGATGGATGATAAAATATCGAATCACAACCATTATTACAAATATATTCGATGTCTCCGTTCCACGGTTCGTATATCCCACAAAGTAGTTTTATTAAAGTGGTTTTCCCAGAGCCACTTGGACCCACTATCGAAACAAATCGTCCCTTCGGAATAGTCAAATTAACACCTTCTATAACAAAATCATGATAGGAAAATCCATAAGATAGATCAGTAATTTTCAGATACTCGAAGGAACCCACGTAGTTGATACTGAAAAAGTAGAATATTAATATTTAAAAAAATAAAGGTTAAGGTATGTAGGTGTTTGCCGGATTTATCTCAGAAAGGCTACTAACATTCCCCCCTAATGGAACTATCATGTTTTGCATATTATCAAGCATCATTCCAACATATGTATGATTAGGAGCGGTCAGATTGCCCGGTAATGCGTCATCACTGAGAGTCTGTACTATCTCAATACCAGATTCGTCAGCTATTTGATCTGTAATTCGGTTCGAAAAAACTTTGGAGGCGAATATGGCTGGAACTTTTTCTGCCTTGACCTGATCAATCAATTTTGCAATATCAAGCGGAGATGGTTCTGAAAAGTCTGATGGTTGTACTGCTCCTATTACAGTCATGTTATATCTAGGAGCAAAGTATGCCCAAGAATCATGATATGTAATTAATTTTCTATTTTCGGGAGGTATAGTATCTGTTGCTTCTTTGATTCCCTCATCTAGCTGTTTTAATAAAGCAACATATCTATTGGCATTTTCTGTATAATATGCGGTATTATTAGGATCCATTTCAATTAACTTGTCTTTTGTTAAATTTGCAAACTTCATAGCATAGACAGGATTAAGCCACAGGTGTGGATTAGGATATCCCTGTTCTCTTGGGAAGCTAAAATCAAAAACCCATTTAGCTGGACTAATAGTATTGTCTCCAAGTTTGAGCAGCTGAATATTTGGATTATTGTTTAACGACGTATTCACGATTCTTTCCATCGGGTCTTCGAGATAAAGACCATTTATTATTACAAGATCTGCATTGCCCAGTTTGACAACATCAGATGGCACTGGTTCATAAGTATGCGAATTCACACCTTCTGGAACAAGGCCTGTGAGATTTATCTTGTCTCCTCCTATGTTTTTTACAATATTAGTAATCGGAGATACAGAAGTAACTACGTTCAAGGTTTTGTTAAGTGCAAATGAGTTTTGACTCGTGTCAAAATTTGTAGATCCTAACAAAAGAGATAAGAATGCTGCGAACGTTATATAGAGTGTTGCCATTGATTTATTAAAAAAAGGTTTTATCATCTAACTTATTTATAAATAATTTTATTAATTTTTTCTAATAATAGATTAACGGTTTTATCGAATAAAATGTTTATATAGGAAAAATTAGATTTTTCGCATCCTGCTAAATCCAACGTTCAAAACATTTTTGCGTAAGATTCCTGCTATAGAATAAATTAAATTTCTGATATCACCCACAAAGGATCCAAGCACGCGTATAAGTAAGCCATTTTCATTTGGTAATTTTGTGCATCCGCCAATCATCACATCTTTTATTCTAGATAATATATCTAGTATTTCACTTTGTATTTGAATTATCTTATCCTTAGGAGTTAAAATGTAGATATTTCCCAGAATATCATAATTATTCAATATTCCAAAAGATTTTACATTTTCTTTTTTGGGTTCTATTTTTGCTATATCAATCAATCTTAGCTTTTCATTCTGATTAACTGATTTAACTTTCATATAGCATATATCATATTCAAAAGATTCATTACTTGCTACTCTGCCTGGGGTTAGCATCTCAGAATACATGCATGTTGCTTCATCATGAACTTTAATATTTGAAACCTGGTAGAATCTAGAATCTCTAAAAGGTATTATCTGATCAGGAATATATTCTAAATAACAATTTTTATCAACTTCCAAATTTATAATTTGGGTTCCAAAATTTCTATTCATTCTATATATTCTAGTAGCACTTTGAGTAGTAACATGAGCTTTAGCTGAGTTTGTAAGTGCAATATCGGTCCTGTATCTATCACCTTGCAAGATACCTCCAGAAGGAGAAATTACATACACATAAGCCATTTCAGGACATGTTTCTTCCAGATACATTGCTCGCTTTATGCAGAGGGGAACCTTATAGTACTGATATTTGATAGAGGTTTTGTGAATGATTGGATCATTTTCTAACTTTAGCTGCAAAATACCTAATTTACCAGCTTTTCCTACTCCCATTTGTTCTAAAGCACTATCGTAATTTAGTACTTCATAAGGGATTTTTTCAGGAGTACAGTAAGAAAGATTATACACACTCATAAAATCACAAAATGGTTAATTGACAGCAACAGATTTAGGAGGTGCATCAAACAATACATCTTTTATTATTTGTTCAGCAACTTTTTTGACACCTTGACCTGTCTTACTATTTACAAAAACGTATGGTTTATCATTTCTAACAACCTTTGCATCTCTTTCCATGATACTAAGATCGGCGCCTATGAAAGATGCAATATCTATTTTATTAATTACTAATAGATCAGAAGTTTCTATTCCAAGGCCACGTTTTCTAGGGTATTTATCACCTCCTGAAACATCTATAATGTATATAAAATAATCAGCAAGAGCAGGACTAAAAGTGGTAGTTATATTATCACCTCCACTTTCTATAATTATTAGATCAAGATTGGGATGTTTGGCTTCCATTTCCTCGACCACAGATATATTGATAGATGGATCTTCTCTTACTGCAGTATGAGGACAACCTCCAGTAGCTATTCCTATTACAAGATCCTCTGGCATTAATCCTCTTTCGGTGGCAAGATTTTTTCTCATTCTATCTGCATCTTCTCTTGAAACAACATCATTAGAGATAATTCCAACGTTATAGCCTTCATTCTTTAAAATAGGAACTAACTGTTCTATTAGCATTGTTTTTCCTGATCCAACAGGGCCCCCTATGCCAATGCGGGGAATTCTTGAAAGTGCCACAAAAAATAAAATGAAAAAATCAAGTTATAAACATTTTTGAATCCATCTGTTCATGGTGCATTTGGATTATATCCAATTGAGGAATAAATTGCCACATACTATCTGCAGGTTGTTCAATATTCTTTAATACCGTAGACAGCATGACAGGCTTTAATTCATTGATCATCATTTGCCCCTCAAAATGCTGTAGGATGCCTAACCTAAGTGCTGCCCCCACTACACTGACCACAAAACCATATAATAGCATTAAACCCGATCTATCCTTTGTTAAATTCATTGAATTGCATCCTAATGCATAAGAAACAGGAAAAACACCCTTGGATAGACCATCCTTAATGCTTTTTGAATAAAAAGCAAGATTTTCATCTTCGTTAACAAATGTAGAAACACACCTCAGGAATTGAATGCCTGACCTAGTTGAGGCTGAACGAGTTTCATCCACCAATCTCATGAAATAATACATATTATCCAAATCTACTAATGATGCCAAGTCCTTCTTTTGTATGCTGTTATATGTATTTCCTATTACACAGCAATCCGTGGGTCCAATCTGTTGAACAATATATGCTCTAATAAAACCTGAAATTTCGTCATACGATAATTTCCTGTTTTTATTATAAAACAAGAGTTCTAATCCATTGGAAGTTGTATACAATCCAGTAGGAAAAAAGGAATCAGATAATTGTAAAAAACTTAGATCTTCAATAGATATAGAGGATATTTTGTCGTTGTCAGTGTGCATGAATATCAAATCCTTGGTCGGGTTCGAAAATAAGGGTTTCTGTACGAATTTCTACATAGTCTTTTAAATCAGATAAGAGTCTTAAGAATAAATTTACCTCATCAGGGGTTTGGATAGGAAATATTATATCATCTTTATTGATTTTCAGTGGCCTATGCAGGTTTCCAATTGTGTGGCCCACCTTTATTGCAACGTTAGTTAAATCATGGTCATGGTCATGGTCATGGTGATTATTATGACCGTCAACATCACTATTATGTGAATGCCTATGCGTCTTTTTAATATTCAGAATAGCCACAAGTTCTGGAGATAATTTTATGATGATCATTTTAGTATCATCTAAAAAGACTACATCACCATCTTTTAGATGAGTTCTAGAAGGTAGAATAAATCCTACATCAGTTTTTTTATCTGAAATCTTTCTCATTCTTACCTTCTCAATTTCAGACCTCTGAATTGTTATGGTTTCAAGCGTATTTTTTTTTAATGACTCTTCATACTTTTGATTCAGGGTTGGATTATTTTTTATATTTCCTAGGATTGTTGTTATGGTTAACATCAGATAAGATATACAGTTCAATCTTATCCATAAAAACAATTTTAAAGTTCTTTAATATGAATATCTTTTTTGTATAAAAATTATTATTCAGTACAATATTTTTGTACTAATTACCTTGAGAAATCGTATTTGTGTTCCTCACCTTTTTTACAGCATCTATCATATTTTGCAAATTTTGGGTGTAATCGTATTTGCCATAATGGTTATATTTAGTAGGATCCAGTTCTGCAAATACAAATCCTCCTTCAGACATTTCAACCTTTGATCCGATCTCAAATTTTTCAGCTATAATACATTGTTTTACCAAATGATAAGGATAATCCAAGTTTAAATGAGACTTTGGATCTATTAAACCAGAAATTAATGATAATTTTCCTGATTTGACAACTACATGTCTAATTTTCATAGGGTCAATTATTAGTAAAGAGTCATCGACATTAGATTTTTCGGTACAATGCCTAATTTGCAATACCAATCACCTTTTAGAATCTGATAAAGCTTGAGGATTAAGATCATCTGCGGCTAAATTCTTGTCTATTCTTAATACAGATTTTGCCATTTCCCCTGATGCTTCTAATGCCATGGTCTTTACCAAAACAGGATCAAGTACACCTTTAGTTACCATATTTACGATTTCTCCACTATCTATATCAACTCCATATCCATCAGGTGATGCTTTAGCATTCATTACTTTTTCTAAACCATTAAATCCAGCATTTGTTAATATTTGTCTCATAATACTCTCTAAAGCAGAAGTTACCACTTCGAGGCCCACCTGCTCCAATCCATTGAGTTTTAATTGTTTTATCTTTTCGATTATGTGTAATTCTGCTGCACCTCCTCCTGGAACGACTCCATAATTTAAGGCTGCTTCTGCGGCATTAATTCCATCTATTGTTGATCTCCATCTTTCTAAGGATGTTTCTTTTGTAGATCCTGAAATCAAGATCGTGATAATCTTTTTTCCATTACCATTTTCTAAGTATATGATTCCGTTATCTTCATCTTCATATATTTTTTCAGAAACACCAATAATGTCATTATTCTTGAGATCATCTAAGGTACGTATTGGCTTAGCACCAGTGTATCTTGATAAATATTCTATTTCTTCATTTGAGATATGAACTGCAAATAGACCTTTTGACACAAATAGATCCTCAATTATTTGATCTACCTCAGGAGAGGCTATAAAGAGAGTATTTGCGCCTGTTTCAACTATGGTATCTACAATTCTTTTGGATTTTTCTAGACGATCCTTTTCCATAGTAAGAATATCTTGATATTTGCTATTTTCCTTGATCCATGATTCTTTTACAGGCTTTAAATCTAATTTTAAAATGAGAATCTTTGAATTTTCAACTTTGCTTGGAAGTTCAGGGTCGATTCTTTTTCTTTCGAGAACAATACCGTTAAAAATTTTATCTTCAATATCAACTCTTCTTATGACTTTGATGGCTTTATCAAAATCATATTGCCCATTGTAGATTGCATCCCTTCCCACGGCCCGCAAAGCATTTACTACTATTTGATGTAATACACGACCATCAAGTTTCGATGACAGACTTGTTTTAACAATCTGATCAAGTTCAGGATCGTCAAGTTTTATTTTTTTAGCACTTTTTCGTAGCAAGTCACAAGAATGCTTTACACCACTTTCTATACCTTCAACAACCTTTGTGGGATGAACTGCTAGTTCACGTATTAGCCTTTTACCTTCTTTTATCATTTCAGCTGCAAGAATAACCGCAGTGGTTGTTCCATCACCAACCTTTTGTTCCTGTCTTTCTGCAATTTCTACAATCATTCTAGCTACAGGATGGATAGCTCTCAATGATAACAATATAGTAACACCGTCATTCGATACATGTCGGTTCATAGATTGATCTATCAAAAGTTTGTCTAGGCCCTTGGGACCCAATGTTGTTCTAACAGTATCTGCTACAGCCATTACAGCATTAGAATTTGATTCTAAGGCATTAAATTCGATATTTTCAGCGATTGGTTTCCAAACTCCAAAATTTTGCGGTGAAGACATATTTTTTAGATTTAAAGACCAAGAGATAAATGTATCAGAAATAATAAAACAAAGACAAAAAATTTGAAAAAAAGAGGTTGAATCTACGCCATAAAGTATCTCTGAGCTAATGTTAGTTCCTTTGCAGGATCAACTGTGGCAATCTGTCCATCAATCTTTACTTCATATGTTTCAGGATCAACAGTAATTTCTGGTGTTTTATCGTTCCACATCATGTCTCTCTTTCCTATACTTCTACAATTCTTAACTGCAAGGGTAGTTTTTTCTAAACCTAATTTTTCTGGTACACCTAATTCTATTGATTTCTTTGACATGAAGGTAAAAGAGGTTTTCTTTACGGCACGTCCCATGGCACCGAACATGGGTCTATAATACACAGGTTCTGGTGTTGGCAAAGATGCATTTGGATCTCCCATAATAGACCAAGCAATAAAACCACCTTTAAAGACCATCTTTGGTTTTGCAGCAAAGAATCCAGTATTATACATAACAATATCGGCATATTTTCCTACTTCAAGTGACCCTAAATAATCGGCAACACCATGTGTAATGGCAGGATTAATTGTCGTTTTTGAAATGTAGCGTTTTGCTCTTAGATTATCATTATCTCCTTCTTCATCTTTTAACTTTCCCTTCATTTTTTTCATTTTATCTGCTGTTTGCCATGCACGAATTACAACTTCACCTATTCTACCCATAGCTTGACTATCAGATGAATACATACTCAGAACTCCCTCGTCATGCATTACATCCTCTGCAGCAATAGTTTCAGCTCTGATTCTTGAGTCTGCAAATGCAACATCTTCTGCAACTGCTGGATTAAGGTGATGACAAAACATGAGCATATCAAGGTGTTCGTCTACTGTATTAACAGTAAATGGCCTGGTAGGATTGGTAGATGATGGTAAAACGTTTTGCTCTGCAGCTATTGCGATAATATCTGGTGCATGACCACCACCCGCTCCTTCTGTATGATAACTGTGAACAACTCTACCGTCAATAGCATTAATGGTATCTTCTAGATAAGCACACTCATTTATTGAATCGGTATGAATTGCAACTTGAACATCTGTTAAATCTGCTGCGCGTAGTGATGCATCTAGAACTGCTGCAGTAGTTCCCCAGTCCTCATGATCTTTTAATCCACAAGCACCAGCTTCAATTTGTTCCATCTGCGTGGCCAAAGATGGATGGGAATCATTGCCTTTTCCTAAGAATCCCCAATTCATTGGGGTATCTTCTATTGATTCAAGCATCCTGCTTATGTTAAATGACCCAGGTGTGCAAGTAGTAGCATTGGTACCATCTGCAGGGCCAGTACCTCCACCTATCATATTACAAATACCATTGCTAATTCCATCAATATATTGCTGTGGTGAAATCATGTGAATATGAGTATCAAAGTGTCCGGGAGTACAAATTGTATGTTCACCTGCAGTAGCCTCTGTACAAGCAGATACTACCATATTTCTATCAACATCATCCATTACTAATGGATTTCCTGCTTTCCCTATACCTGCAATTTTACCATCTTTAATACCAATATCACCTTTTACAATTCCCACTACAGGATCTAAAACTACAGCATTTGTAATAACAAAATCCAAAGCACCTGCTGCATTGGTAACGCCTGGAGTTTGAGCTAAACCGTCTCGGAGTGTTTTACCCCCACCGAAAACACATTCATCACCATGTGAAATTAAGTCTTTTTCAATCTCGATGAAAAGCTCGGTATCACCTAAGCGGATTTTGTCTCCTTCCGTTGCTCCAAATAAATCTGTATATTGTTTTTTAGTTAATTTTAGAACCAATTACATTCCATCCTCCTTATTATTACCTATTCCTTTAAAGCCATAGAACTTGGCTTTTTCAAATGCAGATTTTTTTATATTTCCAGATTTCATACTTCCCATAGTCAATCCATTAAATCCAAAGCAAACTCTTGAACCTCCTAATTCACAAAGTTCAACTTCTTTTGTATCACCTGGTTCAAATCTCACTGAAGTTCCAGCTGGTATATTTAGTCTATAGCCGAAGGCTTTTTCTCTCGGAAAATCTAGAACTTTATTAATTTCAAAAAAGTGCGTATGAGAACCTATTTGGCAGGGCCTGTCACCAGTATGCTTTACAGTAACTTTAATGGTTTTTCTGTTTTCATTGCAAAGTACATCCCCTTCAGATAGAACATATTCTCCAGGAATCATTGTAATATAAAACCTCCATTCACACTCAATCCAGATATAAATCTGATCATCATTCTCACCTATTGAACTGGGTCATGGACCGTAACTAGTTTGGTTCCATCTGGAAACGTTACTTCAACTTGTACGGTATGTATCATTTCAGGCACTCCCTCCATAACATCTGTTCTTTTTAAAATATTTCTTGCAGATGTCATTAATTCTGCTACAGATTTACCTTCACGTGCACCTTCTACTACAAAATTGGCTATATAAGCAATTGATTCCGGATAATTAAGCTTCACTCCCTTTTGTTTTCTTCCCTCAGCGATTTGAGCCGCTGTCCATATCATCATCTTTTCAATTTCTCTTGGGGCTAACATCATGTTTAATTCACATATAACAAACGTAGTGAATTATTTTAAAATTCAAAATAATAATCAATATATATGAACAATTATCATTTTCTGACTCAAGTTAGTCGACATCGACTAAAAAGTTATTTTTTCTTTGAGATTTTAACAGGTAAACACATCTTTAGCCAATATAATGTTTTGTCATAATCACCGTTTTTTCCAGTGGGTAAAATAAATTCATATTTTTCTTTGTCTGTATTAATTATCAGTACATTTTCCTTTACGGCGGTTCCAAGCATATTTGAAACCAAGGTTTTAACATCAGGATAGAATACAAATTTTGTAATATTTTTGTAGTCTATGGAGGTTTCATCATTCAAATATAGATTATCTTTTAGAATAAAGGAATCTTTTTTCTTAATATCAGAATATTCAATTTTTTTCGATAATATATAATAAAGATATGGTCCAAGTCCAGCGACAAATCCAGGATCAGTAAGCTTGCGAATAAAATTTTTCCTAAGCAGGATAATTCGACTTGGAGTAAATGTAAGTAGATAATCGGCCTTCAGAGGTTTTTGTTTTACATATCCGGAGAGTCTTAATATGATGGGTTCAACATTACGGTCGTTCATTAGATCACAAAACATCTTGATTTTTTGTGCATCAGTCAGTGTGGAATCAGATTTGATCCTATTCAAATCCATCTCTAGTTCGGACAACAAGCTAAATTATAGAATGTTGAATATTACTTTAATTAAAAAATTGCTATTGTATTCTTGAACTAAAGGAGAAAGGTGGAAGGGTTAAAGAAATGCTATCCTTCAGGCCTAGACCATCCTATTCCTGCAGGAATATTGGAAAATCCAAAGATTGCAATCAGCCATACCCATGCGGTAAACACGAATGGACCTGTGAGTGCTGGTAGACCCCATTGCCCAAAGAACCGCTGAAGCGCAGGCATTACGATTACAGAACAAGCTACTGTAGCAAGCACCGCTAGCAAAAATGATTGCCATGTGAGAGGAACAAAACTAGTTAGGGCTATCATTACAAGTACTTGATTAAACCCGTGTAAACCAATCCTAGTTTCTTGAGTAGGCAACTTCATCAGTATAGACAACGCAGCACCAATGGCTGATCCTATAAATGCCATAAGTCCCGCTAGATATAATGGCGAATATTCATCCCATTGTGCAGTATACCCATTTGTAAACCAAGGCCTGTCTTGAACTCCAGCAATAAAGGGCGCCAATTCAAAAGTTAAAGTAAGTCCAACAACCCAAAATACTCCGGTCTTCCAATTCTCAACAAAGGTAACCTGTGAAACACCCTTGAATGTTGCAATAATGAATTCTTTGGCGGTCCATTTGAAATTTTCGGGTTTCAATTGGACGGGATTATCGCTTCCAGGTATTTTGTCCTCTTTAGCAGATTGAGGAATTTCTGGCCAAACATCGTGTCCATAGCGCTTACTTGCATACATCATAGCCCAAGTCGTGAATATGAATGAAGATGTAAATCCTGGAATAGCTACTGAATTAGCTATACCACCTCTCTCATCTGGGCTAAATATATCTCCCATAAAGTGTGAAAATGCCATCCATGCTACGGCGGTAATAATTGCTCCAAATATAGAAATCGTCAGCGTTACTCGATTTGCTTTTACAAATGGTCCAGACCAAAAGGCCATTCCTGTTAATATAGAATTGTATCCAAACAATCCAAACGTAACTAACCCATAATCTGCACCCAGTAGTAACGCTGTTGCCGCTCCAATTAAACCCGCGGCGACCATCATTATACCGGCTTTTCGTGAGGCTAATAGCACACCTGCAAGAATAAATATACCAGTTACTGGTGAACTCAGTAAAGGAACTTCAGAGATGCCATTAAACAAGATATAAAAGAAATCTAGAAGAGGATCTCCCGACGAATATGTTGGTATTCCCATAGAAGGATTCTGTACAGGTATTGTTTAACAATTTGTATTGAATATCAGTTTATTAATAAACAAAGGATTGGCAACCATAAATCAGCTAAGTAATAGTACTGGTTTATTTGATTCAATGAGAATTTTTTTTGTTACATGACCAAGATCGTTAGAATTTCCTAATCCCTTCGTTCCTAATACTATCATATCTACATTAAGATCATTGGCAGTTTTGATAATTTTCTTTGCAGGGTCTCCCACTTTGACTATTCTTTCACATCTTCTAGGGTTTTTAATAAGGATGCTAGAGAGAACAAGTCTACCTTCTTTCTCAACTCGCTTTCTTAATTCTGTATCATATTCGATATTATCTTTGTGATCATCAGTCCATTCGATAACATGTACCACGTAGATTACAGAGTCAGGCTGGAAGGTATGACTAGCATAATCCAACGCCCTTATTGAAGGCATAGAACCATCGACAGCGACCAGAATTCTCTTGTATGTTGTGTTAATAGAATTCTCAAAACGAGAAGTATTAATTTTAAGTGAGGAAGCCGATTTGTTGAAATTTCTAAAGCAAAGTTTTGATCGAATAACTATCATAATATTAGATATTACTGTCGAAATTTCTCTTTTTGATTCTATTAGCGGTTTAACAATTAAAAAACAAGCAGCAGCTATAGTCCATACTATACTTAGCATAATCCAAAATAAAAAAAACTCAAAAGAAAATATGTAACCTGAAAAGAATAATGGCAATGGCCAAATTATAACCAGCAATAGAGTGAAAATTATCCCGTATTTGTACCCAAATAATGTTCTCTTTTTTAAGAGTGTTTCATCATCATCTTCCCTTATTAAAGACCTGACTCTCTCCTCGGCAACTACAATTCGCTGTTTTGTAATATTAAAATTAAAGTTGTCTGGTTTGATTAAACTTCCCAATATAACAAAGGCAAATCCGGTTGTAAAGGATGTCAAATTACCTAAAAGTAGCGGAATATCGTGACTAGTAGACATAACAGAAATATTCCCATATAAAGAATATGCTGAAAAAAGCCAGACAATAATACCTGACAACAAGCCCAATATTGCAGAAAGGGATGCAGATACCTTATTGGTCTTCTTCCATATTAAAGATAATGATATAGGGCCTACCGCAGAGCCGATTAAAATTCCCATTGATAGATAGATATATTGTAGGTTCAAGCCTATGTAAAACAGGGATAAGGAAAGAAATGCTATTCCAAATCCAAACATCAAAACAGAATATTTTGATACACGCATTAACTGCCTGCCAGACGCAGATGGTTTGAAATAAGTTCTATAAACATCAAACGTAAATAAAGAGGAAAATGCAACAAGTTCAGCAGATCCTGCACAGGTTACTGCTGTAAAAAGCATAGTAAGTATAAGAATACCACCTACTTCTCCAAGAAGATTTGAAATAGTAATAGGAGCTACTAATCCATGACTAACCTCTGAGGAGGATAGGTCTAAATGTAATGCTATTCCTGCAAGTCCAAGAGAAGTTGCAAGAGCAAATGGTATAGCAAACCATGCCAATCCACCAATAAAAAATCCCTTGATAAGGGATTTAGGACGTGAGGCAATGGCTCTCTGCCAAAAAGCTTGATCCACAAAAACAGTTCCAAAGTTTCCAATGATGTTTATTATTCCAAAAATAAGTGCGCCAACTGAGGCCAATGTTAGAAATGAACCCCCAGAGTTTCCCTCTACAGGATTAATTGTACTTGCCAATTGTAAATCTTCAAATAATCCGATTATTCCTCCAATATTTGGATTATAGAAATAGATGCTTGTTACTAGTATTAATATAACAATAAAAATCAGAGAGGTATTTAGATAATCTGCAAAGAAAGTAGCCTTTAAACCTCCAAAATATGTATACATCATAATACTCAAAGGAATTATAAAACAAGCTATAGTAATGTCAATCCCAGTTAGGGCATTCAAGGCTGCGGCCCCTCCTAATACGAGCATGGCAGTTACAATAGAATTAGCCAATAATGCAAAAAGCAAGAAAATCTTATGACCAAACTTTCCTAGTCTAAGATATAGAAATTCTGTAAATGTGTGAGAAGAGGGAGCTCTTTTTTTCAACTCTAAGGCAACTACAGCAAAAAGAATGATCTGGATGCTGGCCCCTGCTGCATACCAAAAGGGCCCACTAATTCCATATTTGTAAGCTACAGTGGATGATTCTAAAAGTGTAGCAGCCCAAATCCAAGCAGAAATAACAGAGGAAGCTAATAAGCCACTCTTAATATTTCTCCCGGCTGTAGAAAACCACTCAAATGTTTTACGAGTTCCAAGCCATTTAGTATCTACGAAAATAAGCAATAAAACCAGTAATGTCATTATCAAGCCTCCTCCAATGAAGATTAAATAACCCGTTTCTTGGGAGAGTATGAATGACAATTGTTAGTTAAAGTTAGATTGATTTATTTAAATTAATCATGAATTCTTGATTGGTTTTCTTAAATATCTGTAATCTTTGATGGTAATTACCTTGGAATTAAAGTTCTAAACTATAAATAATTTGATCGATAATTTTATAATATTAAATCAATGATAGATGCGATCGACGAGTTAATTCTTTCTGCTTTAAGTAAAGACGCCAAGCAGGATTTGAATGAGATTTGGGATTTTTTAAGAAGCTATGGTCATAATCTGAGTTTAGAAGAAATAGATTCACGTATTAAGACACTAGAGGACGAAAAAATAATATCCAGATACACAATTTCTATCGATACCAAAAAAGTAAGACATAAAATAATCAGAGTTGTTTTAGTTACTTTTAGACCTTCACAACATTTGAGAAGTAGGATAGAGGGATTAAAGAAATATCTTGAAGATGCTCCATTTGTCTTATTTTCAGGAAGAACTAGAGGAGGATATGATTGGATTACCATTCAAGTATTTTCTTCCCCAGAGGTAGCAGATGAAGAAAGTGATATTTATAGAAATCTATTTGGAGATATTATCCAAACATATGAAGTTTATGATTTTTCTCCTCTAAAGGAACCTACATTTAATGCATTTACTTACACAGAAAAAGAATATAAAAAATTCTTAAATGAATGGATGCCTCCATTCCTAGGAAGATAATCGAATAATTATTTGATTGTTTAAGTCAATTATCTTATCCTTTTAAGTATTTTGCAGTTTTAGTAATCTTATTATTTTTGAATCTAATTGTGTCGTCTATTAAGGAATGAATTTTAAGTCTCAAATCCATTAAAAAGCTGACTACATCAGTGCTTTGTTCTGGTTCAAAGTTTAATTGAACTTCCTCAATAATGTTGTCTAGTCTAGCGAGAGTTATTTTGAGTGCAAGTGATGTTTTTTTTGTTATCTTTAGTGTTTTTAAATTCTTGAGATTAATATTTTCGTTGGCAATTAATTCCAAGTCATCTCCTGAAAGACCTTCTTTAGAGAACACGGCCTTGACTTCTCTAATTTGTCTTATAGTCAATTCATTCTCTATAATATGATCTGTAAATTGAATGATGCTACTGGGAGAAACAGTAGTTAACTCAAGGGCTTGACTTACACTTAATTTATTTAGCATAATTTTTTCTTTTACATCCTGTGGAAGTTTTAATAATTGTATACGATGGGAAACATATTCTTCACTTTTTCCAATTTTCTTTGCTAATTCAGTAACACCTCCCCAGCCTAAATCTTGAACATATTTCCTAAATGCTTCAGCTTCCTCTAGTGCGCTCATTGACTTCCGCTGTATGTTTTCAGTTAATTGAATCTCAAATGCCTGTTTGTCATTCATCTCTCTGATTTTACACGGAATATGACGCCATCTTAGAGATTTACATGCATAGAAACGGCGATGACCAGCAACTATTTCAAAGTTATTCTGATATGGGCGAATTAAAATAGGTTGAAGTAGTCCATGTTCTTTGATACTCGAAACTAGTGATTCTACTTCTTGATAATCATTAAATTTATCTCTAATCGAAAACTGCGATGGTCGAATCATCTTAATCTCTATATGTTCCACTATACTAGTATCAAATGCATGCATAAAACTAAATAATGGACCTAGTACTTATACATTTGTATTTTTGGCAGATTAATCCACTAGAAAAGATAGTTTATTTGGGAAATTATATAAATTATTAGATAAAATAGATAATTTTATAAATTTCATGGATAGAGGATTAGATTGTTATTTATAACAATCTACATGGTCGGTTCTTAACAGGTTATAGATACTTTAATAAAATATTCTTTAGATAACTTGATGGCATTATCAATAGCTCTTTTATTAAGATACTTTTATAACAACCGTAGTTGCAACTAGAAAAATAAATGTTTTCCAAAATTTTAGTAGGAATAGATGGATCGGAGTATTCAAGAAATGCCGTAAACTATGCTTTAAATCTAGCTTCCAAATACAATTCAGATTTATTTCTTCTAGCTATTGTTCCTTCTAAAGTTCATCATGGCGATTCCTCCGGTGTGTTTGGCATGGTTGCCCCTTCTTATTTTCAAGAATATAAGAAAGAGGCTGAAAAATGGTTTGAAGAAATAATAAGTAACATAAACAGCAGCGAGACATCCATTGATATCAGAAGCAAGGTAAAATCAGAAGTAATTACTACACCATTTTCTACAGCTGCCTCAATCCTGAATTATGCTGAAGAAAGAGATGTTGATCTAATTGTCATAGGAACGAGAGGTAACTCCGGTTTAAAAAAAATGTTACTAGGGAGTGTTGCAACAGATGTTGTAACTTATTCTTATTGTCCTGTAATGGTAGTTAAGTGAGTAACACATTTTATTCTTCCTTTACCATTACGCCAAACATTGGTA
>Ga0196965_1000232_pt1 | contig 38971 bp, 31 predicted proteins | sample S1_20metaG_FD_148668 | JGI IMG/M metagenome (GOLD analysis project Ga0196965, IMG submission 148668) | Soil microbial communities from Anza Borrego desert, Southern California, United States - S1_20 | ecosystem: Environmental > Terrestrial > Soil > Desert | place: USA: California | collected...
ATGTTGTTGTGGATGGGGAGATCATTGTGGTTAATGACCGTGGACTTCCTGATTTTAATGCTTTGCAAGCCTGGCGGAGTGAAGCAGATGGTGAACTGGTGTATTACGTCTTTGACCTGATCTGGTTTAATGGAATATATCTGAGTGGCGCTCCGTTGAAGGAGCGTCGAGCGTTATTAAAAAAGATTGCCCCGTCGTCAGGCAATATCAGGTTGAGCGAGAGCTTTGATATCAGCGCGAGTGATTTCTTTGAAGTGGCTGATAAACTTGGCCTCGAAGGCATTGTTGCAAAAAAAGCGGATAGTGTTTATACGCCAGGAGTTCGTTCGAAACATTGGCTGAAAATCAAAACAGAAAAGCATCAGGAAGTCGTGATTGCCGGGTATACGCGCAACGAAAACACGAACAAAAGATTTAGCGCGTTACTGCTTGGTATTTACGAGGGTAAGGAATTGAAGTTTGTCGGGCCGGTTGGAACCGGATTTACAAATAAACTACAGTCTGAAATTATTGAGAAGTTAAAACCGCTCGAAACGAAGAATTGTCCGTTTGCAGAAGTGCCGGATTACAACAAGCCATCGCGTTTCCGTCCGAATCCACCACAAGCCGAAGTTACTTGGGTAAAACCAACAATGGTAGCGGAGATCACGTACAGAGCGCTCGGTAGCGATGGCTCAATTCGGCATCCATCCTTTAAGGGATTGCGCGAAGATAAAAAGGCGAGTCTTGTGAGTTGGGAGACGCCAGCGGAAGTTGAAGTTGTCTCCGGCGAGGAGAGGATCAAAATCAGAACAAAAGCCTCCACAGAAAGAAAAGCACTGCTAAATCCATCAGACGAAACTCAAGTGCGTGAGATCGATGGTAATGCAATCAAGTTCACAAATTTGAGCAAAGTATTTTGGCCGGAAGAAGGTGTGACCAAGCGCGACATGCTTAACTACTATTATCAGGTTGCACCTGTTATGCTTCCGTATTACAAGGATCGTCCGCAAACGCTAAACAGATTTCCGAATGGGATTTATGGCAAAAGCTTTTATCAGAAAGATGTTACAGGCAAAGTTCCATCATGGATTGAGAAGCATGAATATTATAGCGAGACGGATAAACGCACGAAAAACTTCCTTGTCATTTCAGACGAGGCAAGCTTACTGTATGTTGCATCTCTCGGTTGTATTGAAATGAATCCATGGAGCAGTTGCTCGCAGACACCCGATAACCCGGATTGGTGCATCCTTGACCTTGACCCAGATAAAAACAGTTTCGAACAGGTGATCGAAGCTGCGCGAGTGACGCATGAGGTATTGGAGGCCATTGGTGTGCCATCATATTGCAAAACGTCAGGCTCTACCGGACTTCACATTTATATCCCCTTGTTAGGAAAAAACTACAGCTATGAAGATTCGAAGGAATTCGGCCGTGCACTTGTGACTGTCATACAACGCGAAATCCCAAGTTTCACGAGCATTGAGAGGCTAACTTCAAACCGGAAAGGAAAAATCTATCTTGATTTTCTACAAAATCGTCCACAGGCAACGGTAGCCGGACCATACTCACTGCGGCCTAAGCCGGGAGCGCCAGTATCCATGCCGTTGCATTGGGAGGAGGTAAAGAAGGGGTTAAAAATACTGGACTTCAATATCGGAAATGCTGTGTCCCGCATCAGGGATGAAGGTGACATCTTTAAGGGTGTTTTAGGTAAAGGTGTTGATATTGAAAAGGCCCTTAAAAAGCTGAATGCAGCGTTTGGTAAAAAATAATTCGTCTGATCAGATGCAACAATTAGCAGGATCGTCAATGCAGATGTGTCGTCATCTTGACTTGCCGATTGCATCACTTTCTACTTGCGTCCAGTCTCTCTTGTCATTTTGAAATTTATGCGCTGAACGAACTACGAGTTCAGAAATTCTTGCCGAACGTCCATGCCTATTTCTTCACCATCTTCTTAAAAAACGATCCGCTTTCTGTTGTAATGCGTATTAAGAATAAACCTGCGGGTAATGACGATGTGTTGATTTCTGATAAAGACTTTTGAGCTTCGTGCGTGCCAAGTAACTTTCCGTGTATATCCATCATCTCTACGCGAAAAAAGTTGGAATCTGCAGTCTCAATTCTTAATGTTTCATCTACCGGGTTCGGATAAATCATAAATTTATTACGGAGCGTTTCTTCTAATGATGTGATCGGAGGTGAGGGGGCTTTTAATGAATGATCGCGATCGACGAGACCAATCTTCTTCAATAGCCACGAATTAGGATCGATACTAAGACCAGTTACTGGCAACTCATCTGTCATATACATAGCGTGAAGTGTTGTGTCCTCGTCAGGGTAAAAACGAATGATCTGTGAGCTGCCTCCCTCGAAGTTCACACGTAAATCAACAGGGTTATGGAAGAACGGTGTAGCGTTGCTTGAGGCTGTTTGGGTTAAGTTAACATACAGGGTATCGGAATCGTGATTCCATCTGGCAGAATACGTAGGGTAGCCTTCGCCGTAGTACCATTCGTTAAAGAAGGCATCAAAATCAATTTGAGATGTTTCCTCCAGTACTCTTTTAAAATCGTCGCCGGTGGCAACACTATCTTTATAAGTTTCCTGGAATGTGCGAAGCATATTAAAGAATACCGGATCATTATCTACAATGTTGCGGATCATATGAACTAAAGCCCCTCCCTTGTTATAAGTTAGTCTGAAGTCAAATATGCGATTCTCGTTGGTTGCAGACTCAACAGGAACGTATACACTCCCGGTCGGCAAGCTTACGACGTTTGAATAGTTTTCGGACATCCAGAATTTTGCCACCGTCTCCGAACGTAAATGCTCTAATGCAAGGTACTCGGAGTATCGGGCAAAGCCCTCGTTGATCCATATATCCTGCCATGTGGCGCATGTTACGTTGTCTCCGAACCATTGATGCCCAAGTTCGTGCGCATCTAGGGTAAAGTTGAAAGTTCCCATTGTACTCATCGTCTGATGTTCCATCCCCCCGCCAAATGGTGCCATCGCGTGGCCATATTTTTCATCGGCAAATGGATACATGCCATACGCCTCTGAAAAGTATACGAGCATATCCGTCACTTCATCGAGGTCGTTCTTAAATGACGGCAGTACGTTAGGATGATCGTACAAAAAGTTTTGAACAAGAATTTCCTTATCATTCACCGTAGCTGTCACGTTGTATTCCTGGTAATCGGCAATAGCAAGAGAGATAAGATAGTATGCAATGGGATAGCGCGTTTTCCATTCAAACCGGTGTTTGTTATCTGGAAGCTCTGTGATATTGGTAAGCAAGCCGTTGGAACCCGCTTTCAGGTGATCCGGAACAGTAACGAATATGTATGCCGAATCGGCCTTGTCCGTCAGTACCTGTTTGCAGGCAAACCAGTCCTTCGCATTGAGCGGCTCAGACAATGTCCATGTTGCCTGTGCACCAAATGTTTGCGAAAATCCGTTTGAAATGCCCGAGAAAAATCCACCAGTTTCTGGGGTCCCACGGTAATAGATTTTGCTTGTAAAAAATTCCCCCTCAGTCAGTTCGGAAGGTGTTGTGATTCTAACCTGATCATCTTCATGTGTAAATTCTGATCTCACATTATTAATGAGAACCGAATCAACTATTAAATAACCGGAGAGATCAACTAGCACCGTGCTTAGGGTTGGCGTGACGACCCTCGCTTTCATTTCGACGTTCGCATTGATAGACACCGATAGATTGTCTGCTTGAATATCAACGAAATAAAATGTTACATCATAGTTGTCGTTTTCGTTAGATCGCGCGTTGTTAGCGTAGCCTGTATTTGACTCAAATGAAAAGCGTTTCGCATGCGAGCAGGTCGCTTGAGAATCTTGTGCATTTACTTTGTTGACGATACATATTAATAGGATCAGAAGAGTCAGGCTAACGCCCACGTTTGTTTTCATAAATTTTCGCTAAAGGGGGTAAAAATAGATAAATACGATCACTTTGTTCTTAATTTGTTTTGGCAACACAGATCAAATAGATGAGATTTGAATCGTGGGTTATTGCCATAGTACAACATGGCCAAACTGTTCATTTATCTTTACTTCAATACTGCGAGGGACTATATTTGGACTCCAACATTAATATTATGAACCAGATCAAATCTATTATCGCAACCACCACCATCGCTGCCTGTATGCTCGCGTGCCAATCACCAAAGACGACGGACGAAACATCAGCGCAGGACACTGTAGAAACCGTCCAGAAAGCTCCGTTAACGCTAAACCTGAAATGGGAAACCGACACTGTTCTCACAACCTGCGAATCTGTTTTATACGATCAGGAGCGTGATTTGCTTTATGTTTCAAACATCAACGGACAGCCTGATGGGAAGGACGGCAACGGATTTATTTCAAAAGTAAATCTTGATGGAAAGGTGATTGAACTTGAATGGGTGAAAGGCTTAAATGCACCCAAAGGCTTAGGGCAATACAAAGACAAACTATATGTCGCCGACATCGACCGGGTTTTGGAAGTGGATGTTAGCAATGGAAAGATTACAAAGTCATTCGCAGTTGACGATGCGAAGTTCCTGAACGATATCACGGTTGATTCAACCGGACGGATTTACATAAGCGATACCGGAGCTGGAAATATAATGTTGATCGAAAATGGCAAGCTTACAAAGTGGATGGAAAACATTGACGCCCCAAATGGTTTGCTGGCTGAGGGTAACAAGCTGCAAATGTTGACATGGAGTGGACAAACCGTTAACACGATTGATGTTCCTTCAAAGCAAGTAACTATGCGTATCGATAGTATCGAAAACCTTGACGGGATAGAAGCGATGGCTGATGCTGGTTACATCCTTTCGAGTTGGAACGGGCTGATCCATTACGTTGATGAAGATTGGAACAACACCATGGTGCTTGATCTTAGGGCTGATTCAGTAAACAGCGCCGACATCGAATACATTGAAGCACGGAAGCTGCTGCTGGTGCCAACATTTTTTAAGAATTCTGTTCGGGCCTACGAAGTTTCAAGGTAAGTCACAAAAAAAACCGCTTCGAAAATGAAGCGGTTTTTTTTAGTCCTCGGTGCCTTCCCCGGACTGGAGTTTTGCAATCGCTTTATCAATCCGATAAAGCCCGTCCTGTTCGGTTCCGATAAGATCAAATAATTCTATTGCGCGACGTGCTATTTGTTCCTCTTCAAATTGCTCATCGAGGTACCATTGTACAAAGCGGGCGCTTTGAAAATCTTTCACTTTATGACAATGTTCTGTGATACGGTTAAAGCTGTGCGTGATGGATATCTCCATCTCGAGCGCTTTTACCAACAGATCCCGCAGGCCCTCGAAAGACCGTTCGATTTTCGTCACATCAGGTGACACGGGTAGCCCTCCGGCATCGGCAATGTATTTAAAAAGCTTGAGCATGTGCTCGCGCTCTTCATCTGATTGCTTTTTGAAAAAGTCACCACAGCCGTTGAGGCCTTGCGCATAGCACCATGCCGCCATCGACAAATAAGACGCTGATGAGTGAGCCTCCATCCCAATTTGCTGATTCAGCAGGTCCATTACACTCTCCTGCAATGATGTTTTTAGACGTATTACTGATGTACTCATAATCGATTAACTAGACCGTTAAAGGTAAAATTGTTATACCTAAAATTAGTAAATGCAGCCGGTTAAGTGGTAACGCGAGCGCGAATCGTGCTAATTTGAATTCAGTCTAAAGATGTGCAAGACAAACGCCATGACGAAGCAGCATGTCTTCCAGCTTGAGCAAATACATCTGCTCGTGGTAAAGGGATCTCAAACGGGCAAAGTCCGTTAACGGCAGCTCGAGCGATTGACCATTACCCTTTAGCGGAACGCGAACGAAATCAAAAGCTGAGGACGGATTAAGGAGGTGCTCTTCGGTGTTATGTGCGGTCAGAAAGGAGACCGTAAGGATGAATTCACAAACGTTTTGTTGAAAACTCTTTGACCCGATACTAAGCGAGAATCGGCCTTTTTGGCGTTCCAGGCTTAATTTGATATCTTCCTTAACGAGTGTATTCAATTCTTCAGGTATGTTTGGATACGCAAATATAACTTATTTAGATTAATTTAAAATAAGGCAGTGAGTTTTAGTCTCCTTCTTTAAAAATTAATGCTAACAACGCATAAATTTGATTTCCGGCCTTGGATTGATCGGGAACTATCCCAACTACGTATCCTTAAAGTAAAGAACTGTCGCTGATGGCTTCACCTGTCTCGAGAATGCTGAGATTATTTTTTGTTTTATGTGCCTTGATTGCCCCCAGTGTGGCGGTGGCACAAACCCCGTATTTTCAAACATATACTTTTCTAAAGAAGCATGAGGCATATCAGGTAAATGCAATTCACCAGGATAATACCGGCTTTCTCTGGGTCGGAAGCGACAAAGGATTATTTCGTTTCGATGGCATTGACATTGTGCCTTTTACAGATGCAAATGGACTTGGGGGCAACAATATCACGGCGATTGCCAGCGATTCATTAAACCGGATATGGGTTGGTTATGACAACGGGTTGATCGACATTATCGACAATTTGAAGGTCTCGCACTTTCTTCCTGAAGAGGGAAATTCGAATAAGCCGATCTCCGCTATTCTTTTTGACAACAAAGGTGTGCTTTGGTTTTCGACACTAAACGATGGCATCTATTACTTCGTAAAGAACAGACTTTATCGCATCGATGAACAGGAGGGCCTGACAGATCTTTACGTTTACAAATTGCTTTATGACGAAAGGATTGATGCCACCCTCGCCGTCTCCGATGGAGGAATAGCAAGGATCGAACGGAAAGACACAAGTGTGAAGGTTCAGGTTTTTGATACTTCTACTGGTCTTCCGGATAACATCATCAAACAGGTTATTCCATTAAACGGATCGACCTACATGATCGCCACTGAGGATGGTGGGATATTTGAATTTGATTTGACTACATCTAGATCGACACGCGTTACGCAGCACTGGAGCTTTGGTTCAATTACAGATTTTTTGAGAGAACATGATCATTTATGGATCGCTACTGCGCACGGATTAGTTGTTTATAATCTGAAAGAACAGACTTCAATTCTTTACAATGACAAGGATTTTGAAGGGCTTCTTTCAACGCGCACACTTTTCAATGATACGGAAGGAAACATCTGGGTTGGCACACGCAGCTCGTTGATACGAACAACGGGTACAATTCTGCGCTTTGTAAATCCGGAGTTGTCGGACCGAAATATTCTGGCGGTGACGGCCGACCACTCGGGCAGGATATGGTTTTCCAACTCGAAAGGTCTTTTTAACTATAGTCAGGGCGTGATCATCAGTTTCAATTTGAAAACAAAACTGAAAGTCACGACTCCGGTGATTAGTCTTTTTACCGACGTGCATGGTTTTGTCTGGGCCGGGCTTTACGGAGAAGGTGCGGTGCGAATAGACCCAACAAATGGCGAAGTATTACATTTCACTGATAAGCTCCGAAATGGAAACGTGTTAAATATCACCGGCGATAAGAATGCGGTCTGGTTTGCGACCCTTGGAGGTGCAACAAAGCTCAATCTGGAAACATTCGAGCCGCAGCACTTCAATAGCACGAATGGTTTGAGTACCGACTTCATCTATCAGGTTTATCTAGATAAACAAGGACGCGTTTGGTTTGCGACGGATGGTAAAGGCGTCGATATGCTTGACGGATCAACCATTCGAAATTTTGAACAGGGGTTGCCATCAAAAGTTGTTTATAGCATTTGTGAAGATCAGGAGGGTAAAATTTGGGCGAATGTTCAAGGTCATGGTATGTATGGCTTCGATGGCGCCGCGTCTTTTACACGTCCGTCATCGGTGTTATCCGCGCATCAGGACATCAATGCTGTTACGACCGATGCATCGGGCAATATGTTACTGCTTCATGACGCAGGGCTGTCCATCATCAACATGCAAAGCAATCTGATTCGTTTGATCGGAGAGGAATCGGGCATGCGCGATAAGGTTGGTAATTTGAATGCATTTGCAGGACATGTGAATGGCGACCTTTATTTCGCCACCAGTGACGGCATAGTGATGTACACAAATGGGCGAACGTTATTGGATCATAAACCGAAGGCAACGTTGATCTCAGTGAAATTATTCGACAAGATCGTCGAACCTGAAACGCTGACCAACCTTTCGTATGATGAAAACAATCTGACAATTAACTTCAGTGGCCTTTGGTTCACGCAACCCAATGATCTTTATTACCAGTATCAGTTAGATGATTTTAACGAAGGATGGGTATCAACACGCGATAATTTTGTAACGTATTCCAAGTTGCCGCCCGGAGATTACACTTTTAAGGTTCAGGTGTCGGAAACTTCGAACTTCAAAAACGCGAGCGAAGCGCAAGTAAAAGTTTCAATTCGTTATCCTTTTTGGAAGACAGTACCGTTTTACTTTTTCGTCATGCTGGTTGCGGTCGTTTCGTCTTATCTCATCATTCGCTATCGTGAACGGCGATTGTTGCGTGACAAGCTCATTCTTGAAGCGCGTGTAAAACAGCGAACTACTGAAATACAGCGACAACACGATGAGATCCGCGCTCAAAATGATATCATCGTTTCTCAGGCCGAAGAGATCAAAGGCATTAACGAAAATCTTGAAATGCTTGTCCATGACAGAACAGCCGAGCTCGAGAGAAAAAATAAGGCTCTTGAGGAGTACGCCTTCATCAATGCGCATAAGCTGCGCAGCCCGGTTGCAAGTATTCTCGGACTTGTGCATCTTATCGGAAAAACAAGTCTGGACGACGAAGGAAAGGAGATCAGTCGTAGATTGAGTCAATCCGCCGACGAGCTTGATGATATTGTTCGTTCAATTACAAAGGCCATCGAGCGCGGTGATAAAGTAGAGACTCGAAAATGATCACTCGAGCGTGATTCGGATCCGGATAGTTTTCAGTGGCTTGTCCTGGCTATAAACCTTTACCGAAGCGATTTTATCGATTACGTCGAGCCCTTCCGTTACCTCTCCAAAAACCGTGTATTGTTGGTCGAGTGACATATAACCTCCTTGTGACATGTAAATTTGTCTTTGCTCGGGCGTTAACTTTAGCTTATTGTTTTCCTCCTCATTTGCTACCTGGTAGTCGGCGTACGGGCTACCCTGCACAACAAAGAATTCTGTGGCAGAAGATTCCAGGTTTGGATTATTTTCATCTGAACGGGCCATCGACAGCGCGCCTTTCTTGTGAATATACTTTGGATTGAATTCGGCTGGAATTGTATAAGCTAGTTCTTTTGGAAAAATTCCACCCTGAATCATGAACTGATAAAAGATGCGATAGAATTCAGCGTTTTCGTAAGTGCCTTCCTTTATATGCTTAATGAAATTCGCTGTATGCAAAGGTGTGTCATCATAGAGCGTTATTTTCATCACGCCATAATCCGTCTCAATCGTAACATTTCGTTCCGGATTTTTGCTAAAATATGTTGTCAGAACGTCTTTAACGTTTTCATTGGTAACGGGTATAACTTCAGGTTTCTTTGAACACGAGGTGAAGAAAATAAGCACAACCACTAACTTCAGGTTTTTCATAGAATTCGCACGAACTTGGCCGTTAAATTACAAGATGTGTTGCCAACAAAAAAGGCTGTCATTCGACAGCCTTTGTAGTGCTTTCCCAATTATCACAACCCTGGCCCGTGCCTTTTTTCGCTTTCGCGTCGTAACCTATCCATTTTTTGCTCCTCGGTTTCATTTGCTTCATCGTCTGGTTTCAGGATTTCTTCCATTGACGTTTTTTCTTTCAGATGTTCCTGTACTCTGTCTGGTGTAATATCAGTTTTGTTCAATGGATTCTGAGGACTAACGGCGTCCGGTATGTTTCTTTTTGAATGTCTCATACGCCTGCATTTTTGTTATTGTTGATTATGCGTAAAAATCATGCCCCGCTCTGCTGGTCGCTGTAGATAATTTTTTCCTCATAGGCGTGGGAATATTTTCCTGCGCAAATTTCTTTTGAAGAGAACCGGGCGTATATGTACGTGAATGCAGCGCCAAAATAAATGATAAACGAGCAATAGAAAATGAACAGCAGTAATATTGCAAATGAAGCTGATGCGCCGAAAATTGAGGCGATTTGCGCGTTGATCAGAAACTTTCCAAGCGCGAATTTGCCGATGTAGTACAATACGGCAGTAAGAAATGCTCCATTGAACGCAACTTCCCACTCAACCCTGGCTTCAGGCAGCACTCTGAAAATGACAGTAAACCAAATCGTGATTGTGACAACCGAAAAGATTGCGTTTAGGAAACGGATGATGGCAATGCCAAAAGCTGGAACTATTGTTTGAAGATAATCTAGTGATATAGCGAGAATTGTATCGAGTGTTAGCGAGATGAGAAAGAATAAACCAGTCATTACGATCAAGGCGGCAAAAGTGGTGCGTTCACGAAACTGTTGCCTGACTGATGGGTAGACCTTCCTGATTCTCCACAACTTGTGAATATTTGCTTTTACAATGCTAAGCAATGTGGTGGATACGAACACAAAGAATAAAGCGCCAGCAATTGTCATCCACACATTTGTTTCAAATGCCATAAAGTTTTCGACGATTGATTCAATTTCATTTGCTGCTTTCACACCAACCGTAGATGCAAGCATTCCGAACATTTTATTAGCGATTTTGTCGGAAGTGAAATATAATCCAAACAGATTGACGAGCAGCAGGAATATTGGTGAAAGAGAAAATGTAGCGAAGAATGCGGTAGATGACGAAAGAATTAGTGGATCCGTTTGTCTGAAAAGATAAAACGCATCTTTAATTAACCGGGCAATATCATTAATTTTACCAGACGGCATGTGATATTTAGCCCGACTGCGGAAAACAACGTGCCGGAACATTTATTTTTTTTCTTTAACTGTGAATAAAATTAACCACCCGTAAGAATGATGAATGGAGCTTTTGCGGTTGCTTGCCTGATCTTGGTAACATCAGTGCCCTACAAGCCTGCATCAGAGTTTACTGTGAAGCTCGATTACAATTTCAAAGCCAGGCCTGCGCGCGATAACGCTACAGTAAAGTTCGACGAAACAAATTCCTCTTCTACAAACACGGGGATATTGCCTTATCTCGTAATAAACATCACAATTGATTCTTTGAATCATGGAGAAACGAGAGTTAAGATTTCGAGCAACCAAGACAGTAACGTGTTGATGAAAAAGGTTCGCCCGGGAAGCGTGGTTTCTGTTGACCTTGGCTTTACCGATGACGCGAAAGACGGAGTGACAGCCAATGAGTTCACAGTTTTTTTTCTTGATGCTAAGAAAAATGAAGTCAACAAGATTGTAATAAAGGTTGATGAGGAGGGAAACTTTTTTATCAATGAAGAGAAGCGAGGTAAATTCTAGCGTTTCTGTTAACCAGATGTTAAAATTTATCCGGCCGGCACCCTAAATTTCCTAATTACCCGTAAACTTGCAGGATAACCACTGAATAGATGAGAGGCTTTGTTCTTTGTTTGATCCTGTTAAACCCGTTCTTGTCTCACTCGCAATATGCAGAGCAGCCAGATGCGGCTTCCATACAACAAAGGTTAAAGAAACTTAATTTTCTTGGATCGGTGCTGTACATGGCAGCGCACCCTGATGATGAGAACACCCGTATTATTAGCTTACTTTCAAAAGGAAGATTAGCTACGACCGGCTACCTATCATTGACGAGGGGTGATGGTGGTCAGAATCTCATCGGTGCTGAGATACGTGATGAGCTTGGCGTAATCCGCACACAAGAGTTACTGGCCGCGCGCCGGATTGACGGTGGTGAACAATTTTTTACACGAGCCATCGATTTTGGTTTCTCAAAATCTGCCGAAGAGGCATTTGATATCTGGGGAAAAGACTCTGTGCTTTCGGATGTAGTTAAAGTTTTTCGTGAGTATCAGCCCGACGTAATTATCACCAGATTTCCGCCCGACGAGCGTGCCGGTCATGGGCATCATACCGCATCTGCAATACTTGCACATGAGGCGTTTGATCTTGCAGGGAACGGGCAGGCATATCCCGACCAATTGATATCTCTTGGTCCTTGGAAACCAATACGTCTTTATACAAATACAGGCAGGTGGTGGAATAAGGACATCAACGAGAAGACACCGGGTGTGTTGACGTTGAACGTTGGCGAGTACAACGCTCTGCTCGGAAAATCATACACCGAAATCGCAGCTAAAAGTAGTTCACAACATCGCAGCCAGGGGTGGGGGACTGCGCCGAATCGCGGATATCAAGCTGAGTTTCTTGAATACCAAAAGGGAGAGAAAGCAACCGACGATATTTTCGAGGGAATTAATACAAGCTGGTCGCGTCTTGACGGGGGTGACATAGTTGGAATGCTCGTTACGAAAACGATCGATGAATTTAAGATCAATAATCCTTCCGCTTCAATCCCCTCGCTGATAGAAATCCGCAAGGCAATTGCAAAACTTCCAGATAGTGTATGGAAACGTCGGAAGCTCGCTGAAGTTGATCAGCTGCTTCTTGATTGCAGTGGATTGTTCCTTGAAGCAGTTTCCGGAAACTTCCAGGGCGTTGCAGGAGACCAAATAAACCTCACAATGGATCTTCTTAATCGTTCGAATGAAGAAATCACTGTAAGCAAAATCACTGTGCCCAATCTTGCGTGGGACACTACGGCAACGCTTGATCTAAATTATAATGAAAAGGTATCGTTTAAAATAAAGAAAGCGCTGCTGAAAGACTTGCCAAATACCGAACCATATTGGTTAAGAGCCGAGCATGCGTTGGGTTTATTTGATGTTCGTGATGAAAGTAATATTGGGTTGGCGGAAAACCCGCCTTCGTTGAAAGCAACCTTTACAGTACACATCAACGGCGAGACTATTGATTTTGAAAGGCCCATAATCTACAAGTGGACGGATCGTGTAAAGGGCGAATTGTGGCGACCCTTCACGGTGGTGCCCGACCTTTTTGTTAATGCGTCTGAAAGTGTCATGATATTCAGTAATCAGCCCTCTAAGCAGCTTAACGTCGTGCTGCGCTCAAATGCATCGCGCACCCTGACAGGATCCTTAAAACTTATTTTGCCATCGGGATGGAAATCTGCGCCGGAGACATCAGCTTTTGAGATGCAAAGAGAGGGCGATGAGATCATCAGAACATTTGAGATTATTCCACCAGATAACCAGTCCGTTGGAAATGTCATGGTCATCGCTGAAATAGATAATGAAGTATTCAGCGAGTCAGTGAAATACATCATGTATGATCACATCCCGACACAGACACTCATGCCACGTGCCGAAGTGCAGGTTGTGAAGCTTGATATGAAAAAGGCAGGAAACCTTGTTGCGTACATTGACGGAGCCGGTGATGAAATTCCGGCCGCGCTTCGAAGCATCGGTTACGAAGTTTGGCAAATGAAGAACGAGGAGATCACGCTTGAAAACCTCCGTAAGGCAGATGCTGTGATTTTTGGTATACGAGCCTTAAATACCAATACGCGCCTTCGCTATTTCATGAGCGATGTACTGACGTATGCCAAACAAGGCGGCACCGTTATCATGCAGTACAATACGAGCAACGGACTGCAACTCGATAATTTTTCACCGTTCCCGCTTACGCTTGGACGAGACCGCGTTACAGATGAAAACGCTGAAGTACGTATACTGAAACCTGACCATCCTGTCTTTAATTACCCCAACAAGATCACAACAGAAGATTTCAATGGCTGGGTACAAGAGCGTGGATTGTATTTCCCTTCGACATGGGGGAAGGAATTTGAAACGCTTTTATCGATGAATGATCCAAAGGAATCTTCGAAAGAAGGCTCGCTACTGATTGCTCCTTACGGGGATGGCTATTTTATTTATACAGGGCTTTCCTTTTTCCGCCAGTTGCCTGCAGGTGTGCCTGGCGCGTATAAACTGTTTGCAAATCTTGTGTCGTTGGATCAAACGCCAAAAACAGAATCGGAATTACCGAAGTCGAAATCAAGATCAAAGGGTAAGTGATCATGGAGAAACAACAACCTCCGTTGCTTAAGTCCTGGCGATCCTGGTATTTGCTTGTGCTTGCTGTGCTCGTCGTCCAGATAATTTTGTATTACTTGTTAACGCACGCGTACGCATGAACTATCTCGATTGGATTGTCCTGATTGCGACAATTGCATTCATCGTTTTATACGGCACGTGGAAAACCAGGGCGACGCAGACGGTAGATGGATTTCTTCGTGCAGACAATTCGATGAAATGGTGGATGGTGGGCATATCCATTATGGCAACACAAGCCAGTGCCGTGACATTTCTTTCCACACCGGGTCAGGCAATTGAGGATGGAATGCGTTTTCTGCAATTCTACTTTGGCTTACCGCTTGCGATGGTGATCATATCGGTAACAATGGTTCCAATCTATTATCGCCTAAAAGTCTATACAGCCTATGAATATCTCGAGACACGTTTTGATCTGAAAACGAGGACGCTTGCTGCGGGATTGTTTCTCATCCTGCGCGGGTTGTCGGCGGGAATCACGCTTTTTGCGCCATCACTCGTCTTGTCGACAATCCTCGGATGGCCCATAACCATCACTACGATTTTCATCGGAACGTTGGTGATTGTGTATGTGGTATCCGGCGGATCAAAAGCCGTGAGTCTTACGCAACGTTATCAAATGGCTGTTATCATGGGGGGCATGTTGCTCGCCGGCGTACTGGCATACAGGCTGTTGCCCGAAAATATTTCATTTGGCGACACCGTCAGCATAGCCGGGACGTTGGGCAAATTGAATCTTGTTAATCTTGAATTCAATCCAAACGACCGTTATAACGTTTGGTCGGGTTTGATTGCAGGTACGTTTCTGTTCCTTTCATATTTCGGAACCGATCAGTCTCAGGTTGCCCGTTATCTGGGCGGATCATCAATAACCGAAAGCCGGCTGGGTTTGCTTTTCAATGGTCTGCTCAAGATCCCGATGCAGTTCGTCATCCTCTTCATCGGTGTTCTGGTATATGTGTTTTACCTGTTCTTTCAACCACCGGTCTTTCATAATCAGGTGCTGCGTGACCGGGCGCATGACACTAAGTATGGTCAGGCGATCGAGCGTATCGAAGAAGATTACTCAACCGTATTCAAAGAAAAACAGGAAGCTGTTGAAAATCTTGTAACTTCAATTCAGCAGGACAACGAAATTCAAATTGAACATTACAAAAAACAGGTTCTTGATTTTCAGTTGAAAGAGAATGCTTTGAAGGATTCGGTCCGGACCACGATCGCCGCGGCAATTCCCGGAGCGAAGACGCAGGATCGCGACTACATATTTTTGAACTTTGTCCTGTCGAATTTACCGCATGGTATCATTGGGTTACTCCTTGCTGTTATGTTTTCGGCAGCAATGGGTTCAATGGCCGGAGAGCTTAATGCGCTCGCTTCGACGACTACAGTTGATATTTATAAACGGAGCATCCGTAAAGGGATTAGTGATCGCGGTACTTTAATAGCATCGCGTGTATTCACAATAATGTGGGCAGTGCTTGCAATGATCTTTGCGATGCTCGCAACATTTGCGGAAAATCTTATTCAGTTTGTAAATATTGTCGGCTCCTTGTTTTATGGGACAATCCTCGGAATCTTCCTCGTTGCATTTTACATCAAATACGTAAAGAGCAACGCCGTTTTCTGGGCAGCGATATTAGCAGAAGCGATTGTGATTTATTGTTTTGCTTACACCGACATCGCGTTTTTGCTATATAACATCATCGGTTGTCTGGCGGTGATTATTATCTCGACGTTGTTCCAATTGCTGCTTCCTTCGAAGAAATAGCGGCATACCCGGGCTGGCTTAGCGCGTTCGCCATGATGGGCCTTAAACTTAAGTTTTTATGGAACATGATAAAGTGATTTATACCGACGGTCGCGATGTGACCGTTACGGATTCCACACTGAAAGTGCGTAACCACGCTTACAAAATCAGCGGCATTACGCGTTCTACGTTTTGGCCGATCAGACCAGAGAGATGGCCTGCAAGCCTTCTCCTGTTATTGGGAATAGGTTTGGCTATTTTGCGGGTGGATGGGTGTTATACCCACAACGATAGGGCTGGATACAAGCAATGGCTCTGTTACAGGTAACATGCTCGCACTTTGGGCAGGGCTTGCATTATTTTTAGTTGGTGCAATTGCGCTGGCAGTAAGCCGGGAGAAGTATGCAGTGCGTATTGTAACTGCTGAAGGCGAAAAGGATGCGGTGGTAAGCACTAAGCGTGAATACGTAGCACAAATCGTTAACGCGCTCAACCGTGCGTTTACATTCGGAAATGCCCGCACGTACGTACGATAAGAATTCTTAATACAGCCCTGGGAAACCGGGGCTTTTTTAATTGGCTTGTCCGGCTAATATCTGAACACCATTCACGCGAATAAGCTTCAGCGTGTCGCCATTACAGTCAATGCCTTTTCCAAATTCAATAATAGTATAGCCGATACATTTTTTTTTCACGGTCGCTTGTGTCTTTGATGAATCTGTTCGGCGAATATCGGCGCCAAGCGTAACCAACAGCATAACCACAATTCCGGCACCTGCAACAATCTTCTTCATCTCGCCATTCTTTAACGTAAAACCATCGATTAAATCTGAGCTGACAATGCATTGATAATCAATTGAGAGTAACACGTGATTATCTAGCTCCATGGTTGGTTAAATTTTCATGCCCGTGAAATGGTGATGAAAAATTCAGTTTCTACCGGTTGTTAGTGTAGCGACAATCCGCATTCACTCGCAACATGCATGCAATTCTGGTACAGTAATTTTCCTTTTGTACGGATACCAAATTGTAATGCATTATGGGAAAAGACAGAGAGGGGAAGTTCCATCCAAAAAAAGGAAAACCTTCCGCAGCTGGTAAGATTGAAGGACGCACCGGCCTGAAGGATATTAATACCAATGCGATAGAAGACTACTTAGAAATAGCCGATAAATACACAGTTGGCGAAGAAGCGCCTGCACCGAACATTCACGTTCGTCATCCAAATCGCAATGTCGATAAAGGTGAAGACAGACGATTGGAAAAAGCGGACAACAACAATCGTCAAAACCCATCCTATAAAAGTAAAGCAGAGACCCTGAACAGATCTGCCGTCGAGTCAAAACCAATCCGGGAGATTACGGGGGTATTGACAAAAGATATATTGAACGAGCTCGCTGCTGTCCATGCCGATCATTGCATCAGCTTTTACATGGAAACCCATCAGGCTGGCGTCGAGAAGAATGAGCAGAAGGATACGATTGCTTTCAAGAATCTGCTACAACAGATCACATATCAGCTAAGACAAAAAACAGTTGATCAGTCAGTAATTGATTCTTTGTTAAAGCCCGGATATGATCTATTACGCGACAATGAATTCTGGCTCGCCCAACATAAGGGGCTGGCTGTTTTTATTTCCGATACTGAGTTTCGTTATATGAAGCTTCCGTTTACGCCGAAGGAGGAAATTCTTATCAATACATCTTATTATGTAAGTCCGCTTCTTCCACTCTTCATGAACAGGGATTATTTCTATGTACTTGTGTTCAGCAAGAAACAAGCAAAACTTTACCGCGCAGATCAATTCGGAATTGTTCACATCCCAATAGCTGAGATGCCAAATGGAATTGACGATGTTGTTCACTTCGAAGAGAAAGATGATCAGAAATTGTTTCGCACGGACACAAGCGGAGCAGGACAGGGCGCAAATTTTCATGGGATCGGATCTGGCAAGCCTGATGAGAAGGCTAACATTGCCATGTATTTTGACGAGGTCGACGAAACACTTTGGAAAGCAGTGCTGAGTACCGAAAACGTTCCTTTACTTCTTGCAGGGGTGGACTACATGATACCAATATATAAAGGCGTTGCGAAATACAAATACATCTGGAACGATGCGTTGACGGGTAGCTATGAGCACGAAGACATGAACAGCCTGTACCAGGAGGCAATTCAAAAGATGACGCCATACTTCCGCGAGCGCCACGAGAAAGCCAAGGCACTGTACGGTAACCAATCCGCAACTGCGCTCACGTCAAGCATACCAGCTGATGTGATTCCCGCCGCGTACTATAGTCGCGTATGGCATCTTTTCGTTACGCGGAACGAACACATTTGGGGCACATTCGATGAATTGAATAATAAGCTTGCAATTCACGATATCCAGGAGGATGGTGATGAAGATCTCATAGATAAAGCGATCATGCGGACAATTCTGAATGGGGGTGAAGTCCACATGCTGGATCAGCTGGATATGCCGGTTGTGGATGCCAGAATTTGCGCGGTAATGAGATATGAGGCTTAATCAAAAGTACGATGGAAAACTACAGAATATATTTTGACGGAACAGAACGCAATGAAGTCGTGCGTATCCTTCGAAGCTACAACGATGTTATAATAGATAACATGGATGACCACAGCATTGGAATCACAATCGAAAAAGATGATGACGGTGTCTTGTACAGGTCGATCATGGATATTATTAATCGCGATGTGTATTCGTCAAGGGCGCAAGCTACATCGGGTGTCTAACAATCGTAAAATAATATAAAGCATGGACATCAAACTGGATAAAATGCCGAAGGACATTCCGCCACAGCATCAGGAAAAACAACCTGGTATTGAAAAGGAAATGACCCCCAAGCCAGTCTACGACAACGATCAGCCTGGCTATGGGCGGTTAAAAGGAAAGGTGGCGATCCTCACAGGTGGCGACAGCGGGATCGGTCGTTCCGTTGCCGTGCTTTTTGCAAAAGAAGGCGCGGATGTGACGATTGTTTACCTTAACGAGCACGAAGATGCCGAAGAAACAGCAACGATGATTCGAAAGTATGGTAAGGAAGCTTTGCTGATTCCAACGGACATTTCGGTTGAGGTCAATTGTAAAAACGTTGTCGACAGAACAATTGAAAAGTTCGGTAAGCTCGACATCCTTGTAAATAACGCCGCGGTTCAATACGAACAACACGATATTCAGGATATCTCAGCGCAACAATGGGAGTATACTTTCAAAGTGAATATTTTCTCTTACTTTTTTATGACGAAGTATGCTTCACAGCATCTTGCTGAAGGAAGTGTGATTATTAACACAACGTCTGTGACGGCGTATAAGGGTAACGAGGCGCTGATGGATTATTCATCTACGAAAGGGGCGATCGTTTCATTTACGCGAAGTCTGTCTCAATCGCTGATCAAAAAGGGTATCCGTGTAAATGCTGTTGCACCCGGCCCTGTGTGGACGCCACTCATACCGGCATCGTTTCCTGATGACAAAGTGAGCGAATTCGGCAAAGATATTCCGATGGAGCGGCCAGCCCAGCCGGTAGAAATTGCAACATGTTATGTATTCCTTGCATCGAGCGAGGCCGCCTTTCTGACAGGGCAGGTCTTGCATCCCAACGGCGGGTCTATTGTAAACGCCTGAGTTATTAAACCATTTGGACGAAGCTGTTGCGCCATGCGGCAGCTTTTTCTTTTGGCTATAATAATTTAACCGACGCCATGCGCCTGTGCAGGGTTTATTTCTATCGCTAAAGCGACGTGATCTGAAATTAAAAGGAACTATACAACGATGGATTGACCGTGCTTCTTCACCAATCAATACGTGTCCATTAATTCATCTTCGACTTCACTGAGCAATGACTCTTGCTCACGCAACGTCCCAAGCCGTCGCGCGGCAAACGCCCTGCTGTCCGCGTCTTTGGCTTGCGTAGCCATTGTCGTAAAGCGTCGGGTAATGTCATCGTTGATGCGATTCAGCGCGCTGATATACTGTTGGTCAAAATCCTCGCGTTCTGCTTTCGATAACTCGAACAAGATCGATTGATGTTCTTCGTTCATGTTGTCGGGAATCGCGATCTTTTCCTTGGCAGCCAGTTTGTTTAGATCTCGTGCCAGGTCTTCATGCGTTTCTATGTCCTTCTTAGCAAGGTTTACAATGCTCGCCGCATATCCGTTCTCTGAAGCAAGTTCAGCCAGACGCATGTCCAGCAGGTTGAAGCTTCTTGCCTCAACAAGAAACCGTGCGTCGTCAAGCCTTTCCGGATCTTCGATTTTACGCTGGTTCTTATTTATCGCTTCGTGATGGGTAAGATCTTGTGAGCACGAAGCCAAAAGTGTACATGCCATGATAACGACCGCATATACGTGTATCTGATTGTATAACTTTTTCATAAGCAAATGATTTATCCAATCAGTTAAAAAAATATGCCCCTGAAATCCGGTAAGCACTGGTATCTTTTGCCGCGGCTACACGTTTGTCGATACTTTCACTTACCTTTGCCGTTCATTTTTCAAGCAGCCCGTGAACTACATCTCAGCAGAATCGATCGCCAAGACATTCAACGATCGTTGGTTATTCAAAGACATATCTCTTGGCATCTCGCAGGGGGAAAAATTCGCTTTGGTCGGAAGCAACGGCGTGGGCAAGTCAACTTTGCTTCGCATCCTGACAGGCGAAATACAACCGGATTTGGGCAAAGTGAGCGTGCGGCAGGGGATCAGGACCGGTTTCCTGACCCAACAACCAACTGTTGCAGATAACGTTTCGGTAAAAGATGTGCTGTTTAACGATTCGAATGAAATTGCGCGCGTGGTGAAGGAATACGAAGAATGTCTCCATCATCCGGAGGTATCGGGTGAAAAGATGCAGGCGGTACTGGAACGCATGGAAGAACTGAATGCGTGGGACTATGACGCCAAGGTGCAGGAAGTAATCGGGAAACTCGGTGTTCCTGATGTGGATAAACAATTTGGAACCCTTTCGGGCGGCCAGAAGAAGAGAATTTTCCTTGCACAACTGCTGCTACAGGAACCTGACCTCATCATCATGGATGAACCCACCAACCATCTGGACCTTACGGCGATCGAGTGGCTGGAGAATTATTTATCCGGGCAGAACATCACGCTGATTATGGTCACTCACGACCGTTACTTCCTCGATAACGTTGCTACCGAAATTCTTGAGCTTGACCGCGGTCAGATTTTCCGCTACAAAGGCAATTATGCTTATTTCCTTGAGAAAAAATCCGAAAGGGAGGAGATGTTGAAGGTGGAAGTTAGCAAAGCACGAAATCTGCTGAAGAAGGAACTTGAATGGATGCGCAAGCAACCGAAAGCGCGCGGTACGAAAGCCAAATACCGGGTTGAAGCATTTTACGAACTCCAGGAAAAGGCCAATCAGGATCTTCGTAAAGACAAACTGGAACTCGATATCAAGGAAGCACGACAGGGCGGAAAGATCCTGGAAGTTGAACATATTTCTAAATCGTATGGTGAGCATAAAATCATCGATAACTTCTCATACGTTTTCAAAAAGGGCGACCGGATTGGCGTCGTTGGGAAAAATGGTGTGGGTAAATCTACGTTCCTCGATCTGCTAACGAGGAAGATCAAACCTGATACCGGAGAGATAATGCCTGGAGTGACTACAAAGTTCGGTTATTTTACACAGGAATCGGTAACGCTCAATCCGAATAACAGGCTGATTGAAGAAGTTAAATCGATTGCCGAATTTATTACGTTGTCGGATGGATCTCAGGTCTCGGCTTCAAAGTTTCTCGACACTTTTTTGTTTCCGCCGGAAAAGCAATACAACTATGTAAACAAATTAAGCGGCGGTGAAAAGAAACGCTTACAACTGCTGAAGTTACTCGTTACGAATCCAAACTTTCTCATCCTCGACGAGCCGACGAACGATTTTGATATCGACACACTCAATGTGCTCGAGGATTTTCTTGAAAAGTTTTCAGGTTGTCTGCTACTCGTTTCTCACGATCGTTATTTCATGGATCACCTTGTTGATCAGCTTTTTGTTTTTGAAGGAGATGGCAGGATCCGCTTATTCAACGGTAACTATACTGATTACCGTGACTGGGTGGAAGAGCAGGAATCGTTGCCACAAGCAAAATCTAAACCTGAAACGTCGAAAGAGACGAGCCCTGTAAGTAGTGAAAAACGCAAGGCCACTTTCAAGGAGAAACAGGAATACGAAATACTGCAACAGGAAATCGAAGGGCTCGAAAAACGCCGAGACGAACTTTCTATGCAAATGAATCAGGGAAGCACAGATCACACACAGCTTCAAAAATGGGCTGACGAGTTGCAGCAATGCAATAACGCAATCGACGAAAAAACGCTTCGATGGCTTGAGCTTTCAGAGCTGATATCCTGATCAGCGCGCTTCGTGTTATTTGAACACAATGAAGCGCGAACTCATTTTTTTTTGATGGAAAAATCAGTCACACCGTTTCAGCGGTGAAAATTTTCTATTGCTTTTTGTTCGGATAGCAATTAATTCGTCTAAACAATTAAATTTAGGCAAACTTCATTCTACATGTACCTGAATATTGACGCAGAAAAGCAAAACACGTACGACGCGATAGTAGTTGGTACGGGCATCAGTGGAGGATGGGCTGCAAAGGAGCTTACTGAGAAAGGCCTGAGGACTCTCGTACTTGAACGTGGTCCCATGGTTCAACATCCGCAATATCCAACAGCAACAAAAGATCCCTGGGAATTTGAAAACGCCGATTACCCTACACGCGAGGATCTCGAAAAACAAGGTGTACAGAATAGAACAGGCTACACGGTCAGGCAGTCGAGCAAACATTGGTTCGTAAACGATCTTGAAAATCCTTATCTGGAAACGCGTCGATTTGACTGGATGCGGGGTTATCATGTCGGAGGGAGATCGATTATGTGGGGAAGACAAAGTTATCGATGGAGCAACCTGGACTTCGAAGCAAATTCGAAAGACGGTTATGGTGTCGACTGGCCGATACGATACAATGACCTCGCACCATGGTATGATTACGTTGAGAATTTTATCGGCGTAAGCGGTTCAAATGAAGGGCTCCCGCAACTTCCAGATGGTAAGTTTCTTCCGCCAATGGAGTTGAACTGCGTTGAGCTTGACCTGAAAAAAGCAGTGAAAGATAAACTCGGCCGTACACTGACCATTGGCCGGGTAGCGCACGCAACGGTACCCCTGCCGCACAGTCCGCAACGTGGCACATGCCAATATCGGAATCTTTGTATTCGCGGATGTCCTTATGGCGGATATTTCAGCAGTAACTCGTCCACTCTTCCGGCAGCGGAGAAAACCGGAAACATGACGTTACGGCCAAACTCAATTGTATATGAGCTTATTTACGATGAGCAACAAGGCAAGGCTAAAGGTGTGAAAGTGCTTGATGCGGAAACAGGTGAACAGGTTGAGTATAATGCGCGCGTAATCTTTCTGTGCGCCTCGACATTCGGCTCAACATTCATCATGATGAATTCCGTGTCGAATCGTTTTCCGAATGGATTTGGTAACGACAGCGGCGAGCTTGGATGCAATATTATGGATCACCATTTGAGTGTCGGCGCCTATGCCGAAGTTGATGGTCATGACGACAAATACTATTCAGGACGAAGAGCAAACGGATTTTATATTCCGCGTTATCAGAATATCGGTAATAGCAAACGCGACTACCTGCGCGGCTTCGGATACCAGGGAGGCGCCAGCCGCCAGGGTTGGTCGTCACTTGTGAAGGAGTTATCCATCGGGCCAGAACTGAAGCAAGCTGTTACAAAACCTGGCATCTGGACGGCGGGAATGGGCGGCTTCGGAGAAATTCTTCCATACCATGACAACAAGGTTACGATCAGCAATGAGAAAAAAGACAAGTACGGATTGCCAGTCCTCAACTTCGACGCTGACCTGCAGGAAAACGAATATAAGATGCGTAAGGACATGGCGACTGATGCTGCCGAGATGCTGGAAGCTGCGGGCTTCAAGAACATAGGCACGTTCGATAATAAGATCGGCGTCGGCCTTGGCATTCACGAAATGGGAACTGCTCGAATGGGTAAGGATCCCAAAACATCTGTGCTAAACAAATGGAACCAGGTTCATGCTTGCAAAAATGTATTTGTCACCGATGGATCGGCAATGACATCTTCTGCATGCGTCAATCCGTCACTAACCTATATGGCGCTTACCGCGCGTGCAGTTGATTACGCAGTGAAGGAGATCAACAGACAAAACCTTTAATCAAACAACGAAACATCTTGAATATGGATCGTAGAGAAGCATTAAAACGCACAGCATGGATCATGGGCGGCGTAATTTCCGCGCCAGCGATCAGTGGCATCCTGAAAGGTTGCGCGCCGAAAGCAGATATCAACTGGAAGCCCGTTTTCCTGACGAAAGAACAAGCTGCAATTGTTGAACAGGTCGCGGAAATCATCATTCCGAAAACTGACACGCCGGGCGCAAAAGACGTCGGCGTTCCCGCATTCATCGATCAGATGTTGAATGAAGTGTATATGAAGGAAGATCAGGAACGTTTTGTCACTGGATTAAATGCGTTCGATGAAGAAGCTGATAAAGAATACGGCGATCAATTCCTCGAACTCGATGCAGATCAGCAGGTCGCGTTCGTGAAGAAAAAACATGATGAGGCGGTTCAGCTTGAGAACAGTACAAACCCGGCTCCGCCGCGGCCATTTGTCCTTGCGATGAAGGAATTGACAATGCTTGGCTTTTTCACCTCCAAAGTTGGGGCTACCGAAGTTCTTCAATACGATGCAGTACCCGGCGCCTACAAGGGGTGCATTCCCTTGAATGAAGCGGGAAATGGAAAATCGTGGGCAACGTAAAGCTCTGTCGTTAGAAATGAATTAGAAATTGAAGTCTCCAAAAGGAGACTTTTTGCTTCCAAATCCAAATTGGGGAGTAATTGCCGCTTACCGAAAGGGATTAGCTACCCGAGCTTCTGTTTTAACAATATAGTACTCAGGTAATTACACTTTGAGGTTGGGCTTCAGCGTGATACAGCCATTGGCTTTCTGCGCAGGCAAAAATATTGCTGCGATAGTATGTAAATGCCGTAGGTAATCCGTCTCATTCACACTGGATATTTCTCCAGTACAGATTCACAAAATAGCGTTACCTTCGGCCTAAAATTGATCATCTTGAATCACGCGCAGACGATAACGATGTACCAGCCAACTTTACAGGCAATCGCCATGAAGTTCCTAAAATGCAAGGCTGATGCGGAGGATATCGTGCAGGAGACTTTCATTAAATGGCTCAACGCGGAACAGGAGAAGATCTATAACACGAAAGCATACCTGATTCGTGCCGTTACTAACAATTGCATCAATCACCTTAATACTATCCGAAAGAAGAAGGAAGAATACATCGAGAATTTTAACTGGCCGGAATTTATTGAGAAGTTTAAGGATACAGAATTTCCCAGTCTTGATATCGAAGCGCGTGTCAACAGCGCGCTTGCAATCATTCAGGAGAAGCTGGAGCCGCTTGAGCGTGCCGTTTACCTGTTAAGGGAAATATTCGATATCGATTATCAGGTTCTCCAGGAAATTCTTGATAAAAAGCAAGATCATTGCCGTCAGTTACTCTGCCGTGCGCGCAAAAAGATTGAGGAAGAAAAGGCTAACCTGAATGCCGCTCTGAAGCCGGGAAGGACAGCGCTAATCGAAAGCTTCAACAAGGCATGCGACCTCGATAATGCTACTGTTCTCATCAACCAGCTGCGCCAGGACATCTCCAACACGCTTTCTAAAAGTTTTTAGAGTTTTTTTTCGAAATCTGTCACAAAACGAGGTAAAGTTTTGTCTTAACAGGGTCATCGGTAAATTCTAACGAATAGCCGGTTCTATCAAAACATAAACCTGAGTAATCAAATGGCCGTCATTCTTACATTTTTTATAGCGCATTGGTACTTGTCGCTATTCTTCCAGACTTTTTTCCTGCATCGCTACGCATCGCACCGTGCGTTTACAATGAGTAAAACCACCGAGAAAATATTTTACATTCTTACCTGGTTTTTCCAGGGCTCAAACTACTTAAGCCCGTATGGTTACGGCGTTATGCACCGGATGCATCATGCATTCGCTGATACGGAGAATGATCCGCATTCGCCAACCTACGACGAGACGATCTGGAACATGATGTGGAAAACGAAAACCATCTACTCGGCTATTGCAAACAAGAAGATGGAAGTTGACCCGCGGTTTACCGAAGGCGTACCCCAGTGGGAAGCATTCGATAAGTTCGCGCGCTCATGGCCGTCCCGCGCTTTCTGGGGCTTGGTTTACATTGCTATGTACGTGCAGTTTGCTACCGCATGGTGGTTATGGCTCCTGTTGCCAATTCAATTCCTGATGAGCCCTATTCACGGAGCAATCATTAACTGGTTCGCCCACAAGTACGGATACCGTAACTTCGAAGTGAAAGATACGTCGATGAATTTCCTCCCGGTTGACTTCCTGATGATGGGAGAGAGCTACCACAACAATCATCATAAGCACGGATCACGTGCGAACTTCGGTGGTATCCGTTGGCACGAGATCGACCCGACCTATCAGGTGATTAAAATTCTGAACAAGCTAAAGATTATCAAGATAGTTCCGCAGAAAGAGATTTTGCTGACCAATGTAAAGCGTGCTGCATAGCATTGTTCTGTTACATTGTCAACTAAAAAAAGAGTGTCCTTCGCGACACTCTTTTTTTTGATAAATAACCCTCACATCACGATGCCGGCGGTTCATAATGAAATGTATCAGATCCGCCGGATGCTCTCGGACGTTCCGATATCTTCTTTTTCTCTTTTGAGCGATCGCGCTGTCTGTTGTCCGAACCGCCCGGCCCGCCTGCACGTTTTCGCGTCTCCTCGCCTGTCTTTTTGTTAACGATCGCGCCATTGTCGTCCTTTCCATGCGTCGACATTGCACCTTTGGTTGGTTGTATGTCGACACCATAGGTATCAGCGTAAACTTTCGTAAACTCCGCTCCAAACAACAGGATCATGCCGGCATACGTTACCCAAAGGAGAATCAGAATGATTGTGCCTGCAGCTCCATACGTCGATCCAGGATCACTCTTTGCGAAATAGACGCCCAGTGCAAACTTTGCAATAACAAACAGCACTGAAGTCATAACAGCACCGATCCATACGTCCTTCCATCGAATCTTTGCGTCGGGCAGAAACTTATAGATTGCAGCAAATAAGGTGGTGATGATTCCCAGGGAAACAATGATATCAATCGCCTTGAAGAGGAACGACATCCCATCGGAAATGCGATGTGAAAACCAATCGCTCACGGCAGTTACAGCGGCAGATAACACAAGTGAAACGAGCAACAGGAAGCCAATCACCAGGATAAGGCCGAAAGAAAATACGCGATCTTTTACCAGCTTCAGGATCTTCTGTTTCGGTTTTGGCGCAACTTCCCACATCTTATTCAGAATCTGTTGCAGTTGATAGAACACTCCCGTAGCACCGAAAATAAGTGTAGCAACACTAAGAACCGTTGCCAGTACAGTGCCGTCGCTTGTGCTTGCCTTGGCAACCATTTCCTGTATGGTCTTGGCTGTGTCACCACCGATAATACCGCCAAGCTGTGTGCTTATTTGATTGGTTACAGCCTCCTGTCCGAAGAAATAGCCGGCCAGATTGATAATGATCACAAGCAAACCCGGCAGCGAAAAAATGGTATAGTAAGCGATGATAATAGCGTTGTTGAATGGCTCGCGTTCAATGTAAACTTTGAATGTCTTTTTTAGAAGCATCCAAAAATCTTTCGCCCGTTGTCCTAATTTCATAATAGATGATTTTCGAAAGTGAAATGGACAAAAAAATGTGCCTGTAAACCAGCGGCTTACTTTAATCAGCGACAGGGACGATTGAGTGCGCGAGATGAGTATGTTCGATACGGAGATACACAGCGCTATCTTAACGCGCTTGAGACTCCGAATATGCGTTTATTTCCGCGGCAAGCGTTTTAATAATACTCTCGGAAAGAAGGTTGAAACGCAAAATCTTTGGTTGCAGCGCTTCGGCTCTCATACTGGATTCAAAACATACTTTAAGATCGCTAACCATAATTGAAAGCTCCTGATCATCGAGCAACATCAGCGTTGATTTTACTTTGTGCGCTGCACTCGCGAATGTTCTGCTTTCATTTCCATAGAAGGCTTTGTAGCTGGCAAACCCAACTTCGCGAAGATTTTTTATCATTAACGAAATAAGCTCAAACTTGAAATCCGGATTCGTATCAGTAAAAAGATCAAAACGAATGCGCATGGGACGCGCATCGACACGTGAGGCCAGCAGATGCTCTCCGATTTTACAATGCAGTTCGGGTGGATTGACAGGCTTTCCAACAATATCGTTCATTCCATGCCGTAACGCTTTCTCTTTCGTATCTGCAAGTGAGGATGCTGTGTATGCAAGGATCGGTACATGCTCAAGGTAGGTTCCCGATCGACTCCGCATCATGGTGGTCGTTTCAAACCCGTCGAGCACCGGCATGTTGATATCCATCAAAATCAGTTCGAAGATTGTCTCTGAAACAACCTGAAGCGCTTCAACACCATCATTGGCACTCGTCACGTTGTATCCCCATTTGCCCAACATCTGGCTGGCAATTTTCTGGCTGACGGGATCGTCTTCCACGAGCAGGATATTCATAGGATAAGGTTTACGTCATTTCTTACGCAAGGACCAGTCCAGCTGTAAATAGGGGTTATCACACGATGCAAGAAAACATCGGTTATCGAAATTTTCTTATTCGAGACTAAAAGACCAAACGATCCTCACGCAAGTAAAATGCTCTGTAGCTTCCGCGGAACAAAGCCTACGCATGCATTTGCTGATGTATGAAAACAGCAACCGTTGTCATTTTCGCGAAATCTGGTTTCCCGGTTATGGAAAATTTGTGACTACTTTGGCACCGTATGTTCCGATCCTCTTGATAAAACGGATGTTCGAGGGACAAAGTCATAAAAGTCCCGGAAGAGCATGTAGGTTATAGGGTAATTTAAAGAGCGGAATTAGCTCCCGGTATTCTGACGTTGCAATCTTTTTCAAGAAGCTCGAGAAAACGCGAAGCGTTTTTGATCATGTTTGCACGCTTTGCATTTTCAGAAACATACAGTCTTTGCTTCCCCAAAAGGTTTCTGTGATGCATTAACAATTCTTTCAATAAGACACAAAAATGATCAATATGGTCGAGCGAGCGCTGACGTTCTTCAATTTCTTCCGGACTGGAAATTTCGTAAACCATTTGGGAATACACCCTTTCGTTTTCCGCTACTTCTTCATAGAACTCAATTAATAGCGTGGTATTAATTCCTTTTTCAACAAGTTTCCGCATCAACACAGTAGCATCCATACTGTTTTCTGAGTTCATAGGTGTGGGGTTAAGATTTTTGAAGCAGCAGATTATTGTTCGTGTTTACAAAGAAGATTGAAAACTCACAATTAATCTGCGCTGAATAACATTTAATCATACATCTGCTCGCTGCAATACCGGAAATAATGCAGCGGCAACGCCGATTCATATAATTTATTGAGAATGATGTAGCTTTTCTTTCACCGGCAAGTTCATGGATCCTTCGCCAGGCGTCAATATCCGGGGTAACCCGCAATCAACCGACGAGAATTTTAATACAATTCGATTAGAGAATATTACATCGCGAGTAGCCCGGGAATACAGTTAAAGGAAAATAATTCCCAGGCAAATAATTATTTCCTTGAGAGCAGATGTCGCACAAGCGGATAAAGATGTTCACCATCGGTCAACCGCCTGGCGAGACAATGAGTTACAATGCAAAATGACAGGCAATATTTGGCTTGATAGTTGGCATGGCCGGTAGCGAAGCAATACAATAACGTATGATCAGAAACTTCGTCATTATCGCGTTACGACATTTCATGAAGAACAAGTCGTATACCATTATGAACATACTTGGATTGTCTACTGCTCTTGCATGTTCAAGCTTCATATGGCTTTGGGTTTCCAACGAGATATCGTACGATAGTTTTCATGCGAAGAGTGAGCGAATTATGCGGGTGGCAGGCATCTTTACGGATGAATCCGGGACTTTCACCCAGGCTGTTACACCTATACCGTTGGCGGCTGCATTGAAGGTAGATCTGCCTGAAATTGAACAGGCAGTGCGGATTGACAAAAACGATGCGACAGTGCGGCTGGATGATGTGCAGTTTGTTGAGCAGGATATTCTGGGAGTCGATCCGTCATTCTTTGACGTGTTTGATTTTCAGTTATTGCGTGGATCTGCTGCGAATGCGCTGAACGATCCTTACACGATTGTACTGTCAGCATCGATGGCAGAAAAGTATTTCGGCAAAGCCGACCCGATCGGTAAGACCCTGCGAATCTTTCTTTATGATGAGAACGGAGAAGGCGCCGACTATACAATCACCGGCATCGTTGAGGACGCACCTCAAAATTCACATTTCCATTACAACTTCCTGTTTTCATGGAAGACAATCGAAGTTGCTTATCCCGAAAGTCTTACTAACAATGCGTGGTTTGAAAATGGAATCTACACGTACGTCCTTGTCAAACCGCAGGCTGATAAAGCAAATCTATCGGCGAAATTGCATTCGTTTCTCGAGAAATACATTGGGAAAGAAATGCTTCACAACAACTTCCGTTGGGAATACTTTCTCCAACCGCTTGAGGATATTCACCTGAATTCTGACTTACGCTATGAGATACAGGCGACGGGTAGCATGTCGTATGTCGTCATTTTTTCCACGATTGGGATAATGGTTCTTCTGCTCGCCGGCATTAATTATGTTAATCTTTCAACTGCGTATGCGCTCCAGCGCTACAAGGAAGTGGGTGTTCGTAAAATATTCGGAGCTGCCAAAAAGCAACTTGTTGTACAACATCTTGCGGAAGCGCTTCTTCTCGTTATGATTTCATTTTTTACCTCGTTAACATGGATTGAGGTTTCTAAACCTGTATTTGAAAGACTGACGATGACCAATATTGCCAGCCTTTACGACCATCGAACACTTGCCTGGGGTATCGCTTTTGCGTGCCTCGTTGGATTACTGGCTGGAACATATCCGTCGTTTGTACTTTCGTCTTTTCGGCCTATCTCCATTTTAAGAAACAGCAGTGGTGGAGTCAGTGGCATGTGGCTACGTAAAGGGCTCGTCGTGTTCCAGTATGCCATAACAATCATTCTTGTTGTGGGGATCATTGTTGTTCACATGCAACTCAGGTTCATCCACGATAAAGACCTTGGATTTGATAAAGAGAATCTTCTTGTCGTGAATGTAAATGGGAGCAGGGAAGTGATAGACAATTTCAATGGCTTCCGCGATGAAATACTTTTGCATCCGGACCTCGTTAAAGTGGCACGATCCAATTCGATGATTGCATCGGGTTTATCAAACGGCGTCGCCCATTCGGTCGATGCTTCAGGAAAAACCGTAAATGGTACCATGTACAGGCTTGTAATTGATCATGACTACATACCCTCTTACGGGATGATGCTTGTGGCCGGCAGGAATTTTATCGAAGGAAGTGTCGCTGACTCGGCAAATTTTATTGTCAACCAGGCAACTGTCAGGATGCTTGGCTATGCATCAGCTGAGCATGCCGTTGGAAAACCGTTTCAGTTTAGCGGAAGGAGCGGTGAAATTATTGGCGTCGTTAAAGATTTTCACATTAACTCCTTACATCACAACGTTCCGCCTACTGCATTGTACGTGCTGAACGGATGGTTCTCGCGAATTTCGATTCGCATGAGGGGTATTTCGAGAGAGAATGTGGAACGCGTGGCGTCCATTTGGAAAAAACATTTTCCAAATACTGTTTATGAATCATCCTTTGCCGAGGACAGGCTGAACGTTCAATATGAAAAGGAACAGAAGTACTCCCAGATCTTTGTTATTTTTTCGTGTGTTTCGCTCATCATAGCATCGCTGGGGCTCGTGTCACTTGTGTCGTTCTCAGTTGAGCGTCGAACAAGGGAGATTGGCATTCGAAAAGTACTTGGGGCGAGTACCCGGTCAATCACGAAAATGGTCGCAGTTGAATTCATATGGCTTGTGGCGACTGGGTGTGCTGTCGCTGTGCCGGTTGCCTGGTATTTTATGGATATATGGTTGCAACAGTTTGCATTTAGAATCCAACTGTCAGCGCTCATCTTTGGTTTAGCAATTGGTATAGGGTTTCTTATCGCCTTCCTAACCATTACGATACGCGTACTCTATTCAGCCCGTATGAATCCAATTCATGCCATTCGCGTTGAGTAACAACCAAATTGAGGATTTTGAACGCTTGGATTAGCTGGAAGATATAGCGTTATTACAGGCCAGGCCATAATCCCATGGGTTTGTTTTGGCGAATGTCACGATATATCCTCCTCGTTGCATCTTTTCATCTCCTCAATTTTACGCTGTCGTTAGCGCAAAAGAATGTGGTAAAAACTGATATTTTATCACCGCTTCGGGGACTCTACAATGTAGCGGTTGAACGCGCCGTGAAAAAATCGTTATCAGTTGAAGTGGCCGTGGAGGCTGGACGTTTTCTGAGAGGGACGATCAATGGGAGGAAAGAGTATGAACTCAGTGGTCTTGCAGTGTCACCTAAATTGCGCCTCTTTCCATTTCATAAAAAGAACGAAGCTCCTATTGGATTTTTTTCAGGTATTTACTTTCAATATGCATGGCTGAAAGAAGCTTATCAGAACCCATTCAACGGCGGCGACGCTGTCGAAAACAGTGGCAATTTTCAGGGAGCTGGTGTTGATCTCGGCTATAAGTTTCGGATCAGACATTTTTGTGTTGAATTGGCTGCTGGCGTCACAAGGGGAACCGCAAAAAACTTCGACGAGTTTAATTCGGCGTTGATTCCTTCGTCATATGTTAGGTTGAGGAACCAGGAAGCTGATCGCTTTCGTCTCGGTCTTTCTGTTGGGTATGCATTCAGTAGTAGCAAGGAATAATTCCTTATTTACTCGCAGTGTTACTTGCCGAAGAGGGACATCGCTTCGGCGTCATCGGGGGCGACTAATTGAACGGGATGATATCCTTCAAAATTTGGGATGCCGGGATCGGCGCCATGAGTCAGAAGGATGCTAGCGCAACGCAACTGATTGTGTTTGTTTTCTTTCCCGCCGAATTTATACCCATGAATCGCCCAGAACAATGGAGTAGACTTGAAATCAATGCATAACTGATTGATGTTATTTACTTTGTCAACAAATGCTTCGACAACACGGTCCCGACCGCACCATGCAGACCAATGCAAGGCCGTGCCTCCATGACATCCTGGATGGTTTACATCTGCTCCGTGGGCATGGTAAAGCAAAGCAAGGTGATCGCAATGAAGACTACATGCAGCCGTGAGCGGAGAATCTTTCCCGATTTCCTTAACGGTGTTGAGCGCTGCCCCGTGTTCAAGCAATAATGTAGCAATGTCAATGGCTATTGCCTCAGTAAAATAGCCGCAGAAAACGCCATCGCAAATGCGGTGAAGGGGAAGCGCTGTTGCGCCATTTGCAGGAAGGGCAATTGGTGTTGAAGCCAACTTAGGTTGTTCTTGTAACATGATCGTAAGCTCACGAAGGTCGGCTTTGAACAATGCATCCTCGAAGGTCATAAAATGCAATTTTTTATCGAGAAGGTTTACCTCTTTTCAACGATCGCAGCAACGCCCATCCCACCGCCGGTGCACACAGAGATCAAACCTCGTCCGCTACCTTTCTCTTTCAGTATCCTGGACATCGTCATTACATTTCTCACACCTGTTGCGCCGAACGGATGGCCAAGCGCAAGTGAACCACCCTTTACATTCATTCGGGCGCGGTCAATGGCTCCCAATGCGTTTTCCACGCCAATAACCTCGCGACAATATTGTTCGCTTTCCCATGCCTTCAAGGTGCACAGCACCTGTCCTGCGAAAGCTTCGTGGATTTCATAAAAATCAAAGTCCTGCAACGAGAGGTTATTGCGCTTCAACAATCTCGCAACGGCAAGGGTAGGGGCCATCAGCAAGCCTTCGCCGCGATGAACATAGTCAACAGCGGCGGCTTCCGCATCCACAAAATATGATTCAATTTCAAGTCCGTTCTCACGTGCATATTCTTCAGAGGCCATGAATAGTCCCGCAGCTCCGTCGGTAAGCGCGGTGCTGTTTCCCGCCGTGAGCGTTCCAAGGTCAGATTTATCGAATGCAGGTTTCAGTTTACCTAACTTCTCAGGCGTTGTATCTGCACGCATGATCGTATCACGTTGTACGCCTTTAAATGGGATGACAAGATCATTATAGAACCCTTCATTGTAAGCAAGTGCAGCTTTCATGTGACTGACGAACGCAAACTGATCCTGTTCTGACCTCGATACTTTCCATTCCTTCACCATCTTTTCAGTGTGCTGCCCCATCGAAAGTTTTGTTCGTGGTTCCACAATTCCCGGATAGGCCGGCTTAAGATCATTAGGCCGGATTTTCAAAAAACGTGAGATGCGCTCTGTCAATGAGCGTGCCTGATTAATGTCGATCAGTTTCCACGCGAGTGAACGTTGCAGCATCACAGGGAGGTCGCTGTTTGTATCGCTTCCGCCTGCTATTCCGCTATCGATTTGTGCCGCAGCAATCTTCAACGCAATCAAATTTACAGTTTCAAGGCTTGTACCACATGCGCGCTGAACATTGAACGCAGGTGTTCTCGGATCGAGCTCAGTGCCAAGCACGACTTCCCGGGCCAGGTTCCATTCAATGGAGCTTGTCATGACCGCACCTAATGAGACATCGCCCAGTCTTTTGCCTTTCAGGTTAAATTTTTTCACAATTCCGTTGATCATGAAGGTTAGCATCTCCTGATTTCCGGTACGTGCATATTCTTTAAATGACCTTACAAAAGGAATCCGAAGACCTCCGATGATCGCGACACGTCGTTGTGGCCGTTGCATAAGGATGTGATTTTCAATTTGAACTTACCGGTAAGTTATAGAATGGATTGATATAATGGCGTGACGTGCCGAAAATCGTCTTTCCCTGAAATCCAACCCGGGCACACTTTTTTAGCACCTGTAGCACAACCAAACTTATTCCTATGGGCAGAATGACTGACCGCTTTATCAAAGTTCCAAAAGCAATTCTGAAAGAGCTAACCAATTGCCATCGCAGCGGAAGAGTACTTGGCGTGTATTGCGCTGCATTCGGTAACGACATGCTTACTACGGCAGTCGAAGATATTTACCAGGCTGGTAAAGACCAGATGATGGTTGTTTTCAAATGGTACGATAAGAATAGTCACCTGCTTTCAAGTACACATGTGGCCCTTGAAGAGATCACGGCAATTCGGCCGATCAACCGGACAATGCAGGCTGCATTGAGGAGTTGACCAAATGTCTAAGTTTGGCTTCCTAAATTTGACGCTGTTATTAATACGTATCAGGAAATCTTCCTGCAGGTCGAAACACGTTGTATATCCGATATCTCCTTCAGTAATGTCAAAAAATTCATTAATGTTCGCTCTTCGGACTGAATTGGTGAATTTTCGTGAGATGAGATTCCTCTATGCATCAATGCCTTTGTCGTGCGAATGACCATGAGAATAGCCACCAGCTGTTAGTTCAAAACAACCTAAAAAGCTTTTACCAGTCGTTTGCTTTGGCCATATTTGTGGTAGTATCCGAGTGTTAGTTTACGTTATGTTGTGAGTTTCCATTCGTTACGACAACCAGATTAAAGAGGATTCGACATGTCTCACTGCATGAAGAAGACTCGCGCTAACCTTGTCATAACCGACTAAATATATTGTATGAGGCTTACGATCAGAAACAAGTTATTTGTTTTGGTGGCCATTATTATCAGTACGTACGGGCTGGCCGTTGCGCTGATCCTGGTTAATTTCAAAGATAAACTAACCGAAGACGCGAAGCAGGTAACCATTTCGTACCTGAATGAAAATGCGAGTAACGCGCGTGCCATTATCAATGGAGACTTCGAGATCGCGCGGATGATTGCCGCAACTCTTTCCAATACAATCAACTTCGAAAATACCATACGGGAGGATCTTACAGGGAAATTGTTAACATCGACTGTAAACATGAATAAGCGTTACCTGAGTGCGTGGGTCAGCGTGGAGTTGTCTGCTGTCGATTACAATTGGTTAAGACCATACGGAAGGAAAAGGTATACCTATTATCAGCTTGGCGTCCCGGTTTTTGATACAGTGAATCGCGATGGCGACGTAAAAGGAAGTCTGTACCACACGTTGAAGCAATCGAAGGAAGAAGCATTGCTCGAGCCGTATCTTTTGTCATCCACTTCGTCGGTGAAGGATGCACGGAACGATTACATGGGAACGTCAGTATGCGTGCCGCTATTGAAGGATGGAATCTTTCTCGGACTGGCTGGCATGGACATTACACTTGAGGCGCTTAATTTCATCGCCGACATAAAACCTTATCCCGGCTCTACAAGTTTTCTCGTTTCTAACGAAGGAATGATCGTAGCGCACGAACAAGATGAATACATTGGCAAATCGCTCACAACCCTGATTGCGCGTGATAGCAGTAAGGTGATGTCCGACATTCGAAGTGGAAATGGCCTTTCGTGGATTTCCTCCGAGCGTGATGCCCTGGTCGCATTTACACCTCTGCCAATCGCAAACTCAAAACATCCTTGGTCGATTGGAACAATCGTTCCGATGAGCGCTATTACATCGACCATTAATCCGATACTCTGGAAAACAGTCATCATCAGTGTGATTGGTTTGATGATTTTGATCATCTCAGTTTACACGATTTCAGCGGGAATCACGAAGCCAATTAAACTGGTGAATGAACGATTGAAAGAACTTGCGAAAGGAAATATCCGTAAGAATCAGGCAATCAAGAGTGATCAAAAAGATGAGATCGGAGAGATGATTCAATCCGTGAATACGCTTGAGGAGAACATGAATGAGAAGATCAACTTTGCGGTTGAAATTGGATCCGGGAAATTTGATACAGCATTCGCTACGGCCGGAACGGAAGATACCCTCGGTATGGCGTTGCAGACCATGCGAAATAATTTACGGCAGTTTAGAGAAGAAGATGAAAAACGAAAATGGTCCAACGAGGGACTCGCGAAACTCAATGACATTCTTCGGCTCAACACGTCAGGAAACAGCGATTTCTATTTCCAGGTATTGAAAACACTTATCAATTTCCTCAAAGCAAACCAGGGTGGAATTTTTCTTATTGAAGAGGATGAGGCCGTGGAAAAGAAGTACATCGAGCTTGTCGCCGCTTATGCTTATGAGCGACGAAAACATCTTAACGCAAAGCTTCCATGGGGCGACGGTTTGATCGGACAATGTGTGATTGAGAAGGATATGATCTACCTGAAGGAAATTCCGAAAGGTTATATCAAGATCACGTCAGGGCTGGGCGAAGCAACGCCTGGCGTACTGGTCATTGTTCCGTTGAAAACCGATACAGAAGTTGTTGGTGCAATCGAGATTGCTGCCTTTGCGGAATTTAAAGAGCACGAGCTTCAGTTTATCCAGCGTGCGAGTGATATCATTGCGGCGTCCATTTACTCGTACCGTAATGCAGAGCGCACGCAGGCACTTCTTTCCAAGGCGCAGACAATCGAAACCGAGATGAAGGAAAACAAGATTTTCTTTAATTAACGGGTCTTGTACTGACGAGGGCGCCACGATCAGTTGCCGTCATTCCGCGACTACACGTTTCGCATTAAAAAGCCACGCTTCTTCTGCGGAACCCCCTCAATTGCAAGATGACTATGGAGTGCATTCACTGGCTACGCTTTCGAAGAACAAACAGTTTCAATGCTAAACGTATTCCCCGAAAAGCTTCACGGCAATGAAATAACTACTTCATCGAGTGCAATCAAGGGGATGGCGCAGACCGCGTAAGCACCCTGTAGACAGTTAGTAATCCGCCATGACGTCTTGTAGTTGTGGTCGACCAGTACCGCCATTTCTCACCTTGACTGTTCAGGTTGGCACACGGTCTGCCACTTTCGTTGTCCGGTTTTCCTTATATCCTGAAATAAAAGCCGCATTTCTTTCACGCAATCGAGGTTTTATGAATTGTGTGTTTAAACACTATTTCTTTTTTTTAAATAATTCCCACATATTCGCGCCCAGTTACCTAACCTCCTATGCTGAAAAGACCTTACCCTACGCTTTTTGCGGCCACTTTTCCATTTGTGAAAAACTTCCCTGGCCGCGTCACCTTGCGATTCCGCGATTGACATTGAAATCGAGTCTACATTTACAGAATATCATTATTCCCTTTACGGAAGATTAATTCATTAATCACGTCTGAGAAGAATTTATGTCAATATGAATATCACGAAACTTTTCTTTTTAATTCTTTTTTTGGGATCGCTGAATGTGTACGCACAGTGGAACCCGAACGGCGCCACTTCGGGAAACATTTATTACAATGGGGGGAATGTTGGAATAGGCACAAGCAGCCCGCAGGCCGCGTTGCATGTTAAGGGGCAGTTGATGATACCGGAGGCTACTGATGTATCAGGGGCGTCGCCAGGTTTCATTGGATACGTTGGCTCTGAATTCTTACATGATGGCGTGTACCTGAACAATTACGGATTTGGCTATCATAGATATGACGATGGATTCGGGTGGAACGGATTGAATGCTTACGTTTCCGGATATTACGGCATCGATTTCTTTACGGGTGCAACGTCGAGAATCCGAATTAACCGTAATGGGAATGTGGGTGTTGGCGTAAATCCTCAGCAAAAACTTCATGTGAACGGCAGTGTTCTTATTGAAGCTGGAAATCTTGGAATAGGAACGATGCCCGGATATCACGGTGGATACGTGCAACTGGCGATGGGTACTTCGCTATCCCTCATGGCTCATCGCACAGCTTCCGAACAGTATCTAGGCTCAAATTTCAGTTATGATGGCGCATGGAGAAAGAAAATTGATGGCGCATCATCTCTGTTTGGACAGAACTATGGTCAATTTTACTGGTATACCAGCCCTACCGGAAGCGCGTCGGATATCATTGACTGGGGTCAGCCGAAGATGCATTTAAATAATGGCGGTGACCTGGGTCTCAATACGGCCACCATAACTAATCTTGGCGCGGGCTACCGGAATTTGGAAGTTAAGGGTACTGCTGCAAATAAAGGTGGCGCTCTTTGGCTAACAACTTCG
>Ga0196965_1000233_pt1 | contig 38916 bp, 27 predicted proteins | sample S1_20metaG_FD_148668 | JGI IMG/M metagenome (GOLD analysis project Ga0196965, IMG submission 148668) | Soil microbial communities from Anza Borrego desert, Southern California, United States - S1_20 | ecosystem: Environmental > Terrestrial > Soil > Desert | place: USA: California | collected...
CAGGTTATCAAAAAAATTATCTTCTGCATAAGACTCATAGAACCTTGTTCGTGATTCATAGCGCAACGAAGCAATGCCAATACCACCACCGACAAAATAACGATCTCTGAAGTTCGCACCATAGGACAAACTCCATTGATTCATCGCACCCTTCCTGGAGACCTGTTCAAATTGATCAGCGGGAGATAATATGTTCTGAAAATTGGATTGAACATCGGTGAAGTATTCTGTATCTAAACCATCATCAGGATCCCGCGTACTCGTAGGGCCTATTAAATAATTGAAATAGGCTAATCCTGTAGGCGTATTATAATGGTACTGTCCTTCTTCAAACTGTTCAGTAGTAAAACCGTCAGCCTCCGAAAGGAACGAATCTATAATAGAACTATTTTCATTAGCACCGAAATAGGTAAAGTCTTCTCTAAAGTCGTTGGTTCTATTTAATGTAATGGCAAATGATCCACCAATGTAATCACCCCCCTGTCTGCCGGGTACATTGAATACAATGCCAAAGCCCGGAATCTGAAGGCGTGAAAGTGATTCATCGTTTTTATTGCCAAGAAAATTACTTCCTGTTGAGAAGCCCGTCAGCGCAGGTGTTAAACTCACTTCAGAGCGATTAAACATACCGAGTCCTGCCGGGTTAGAAAATGCTGAACTGTAATCACCGCCCAGCGATATCTGCGCACCGCCCAGGCCTTGAATCCTCGCACTGCCTCCTATCTTCGTACGACTAAACATTAACGCAGACTCGACATAATCCTGAGCCGTTGCGAATTGTATGGACAAAGTTATTGCACCGAGGAAGAATATTAACCTCCACTTTATCATAAGGGACCTTTTTAGTTGTTAAGAATTAATGTCGTTTACTTAAGCTTGTTTGTTTTTTGCCTCACTCTGCCCTCTCCGAAGGAGAAGGTTGACGGAAGCTTAAATAAACGACATTGAATTAAGAATTATCTACCGCCTCTGCTTCTTCCATTTGATCCTGACGAAGATGGCGCACTGCTTCTTGAGCCACTGTTCGACGGCGTGTATGAACTACTCCTTCCACTATTGTTACTTCGAGACGGCGTATACGAAGAATTGGTCCTCTGATTATTATAGGATGAATTGCTTCGCTGGGTATTGGAGTAAGTACTTGTTGTTCGACCCGAATTGTTACTGGTATTGTTCTGATTGGGCGCTGTATATTTCCAGGTCCTATCGTAGTACTCAGTTTTACGTGTCGTATTATTGGTTCGCGCATTGGAGTTACGTCCGGCTTCGTTGTTATATCTAGTTGTAGTAGCTGTACGTGACCGCGTGTTTTCATTACGCTGGTTTTGATTCACAATCGCTGTGCTCCGTGTCGGGCGTTTTCCGTAAGTTACTTTTCTGCCAGTATTTTCACCGTAGTTGTTGTTTACTACGATTACGTTCCTGGAGTATCCTCCCCAGTAAGAATAAGGCGAGCTATAATAAGAATAACCCCATGAAGGATAACCATACCAGTGCGCATAAGGATTACCATAACCAAAGCTCATGCTCCATCCACTTCCATAACCACGACCCCACGGACTTCCGTAATAAGATGAACCCCAGCCTGCGTTATAGTATGGGCTATCCCACATGCTGCCATATGGATCGTAATAATTGTTTCCGTAGTATGGCGAATTCCAGCCACCCATATTAGAACCATAATAACCTGATGGGTACCACTGATTATTGTACTGGTGATTAAAATTGTTGTTCCATGCATTAAGGTTGTTTGCTTTGTCGTAATCGGAAACGTAATAATCTTCATTATCCGACTGCGCTACTTCAGCGTTTTCACGCGCAGCATATTCCGGATTTACGTTACGGGCAGAATAGCTGTCTGTAGGATTCATCTGTTCCTCTTCACGTGTTGTTTTCTTCACGGAGGCGTAGACGTCGCCCTCTCCTTCAGCTGCCCTGAGTTTTGCCCTGTCCTTCGAATTAAAGTACATATCATCAGTTTCAATACCCTGTGCGTATGAACCCACAGTTAAAACTGAAAGAAGCCCGAAAAATATTGATTTGATATTCATATCGTAGTGGTCTAATGATCTATATACTAAACGTAAAAACTCAATAAAAGTGCTGATAAAGCTACAAAATTTGAACGGTAATTAAACTGCTAAAATTATATTTGCCAACGGATTGAAATTAAACAATAATTATACCAATGGGAAAAGAAATACCAAGCCGAAGTGAAGATTACTCGTTATGGTACAACGAATTAGTGAAGAAGGCAGATCTGGCCGAACATTCTGATGTTCGCGGGTGTATGGTCATTAAACCCTATGGTTACAGCATTTGGGAAAAAATGCAGCAGGCACTTGATAAAATGTTTAAGGATACAGGCCATTCCAACGCTTATTTTCCCCTATTTGTTCCTAAAAGCCTCTTTGAGGCAGAAGAGCAAAATGCAGAAGGCTTCGCGAAAGAATGTGCTATTGTTACGCATTACCGCTTAAAAAACGATCCTGACAGAAAAGGAAAGCTAATGGTTGACCCTGAAGCAAAACTGGAAGAGGAACTTGTGGTGCGCCCGACAAGCGAAGCCATTATCTGGAATACCTACAAAAAATGGATTCAATCATACCGTGACCTGCCGATTTTAGTGAATCAGTGGGCCAATGTGGTGCGTTGGGAGATGCGCACAAGATTGTTCCTCCGTACTGCAGAATTTCTCTGGCAGGAAGGCCACACCGCGCACAGCACCAGCGACGAAGCCGTAAAAGAAACCATTCAAATGCTGGATGTTTACGCAGAATTTGCAGAAAAATTCATGGCATTGCCAGTCGTGAAAGGCAAAAAATCCGAAGGTGAAAAATTCCCCGGCGCCATTGATACCTATTGCATTGAAGCCATGATGCAGGATGGCAAAGCTTTACAAGCCGGCACATCGCATTTCCTGGGACAGAATTTTGCAAAAGCATTTAATGTTCAGTTCACCGGAAAAGATGGAAAACTTGAATATGTGTGGGGAACTTCCTGGGGTGTAAGTACCCGCCTGATGGGTGCTTTAATCATGGCGCATTCCGATGACGATGGATTGATCCTTCCTCCTAAACTGGCGCCTATCCATGTCGTTATCGTGCCGATCTTTAAAACGGAAGAAGAAATGAATGCCATCACCGCAAAGGCCGATGAGATCAGCGTGGCACTTCGCAAACAAGGATTCAGCGTTAAGTTTGATAATCGCGATACACATAAACCAGGTTTTAAATTCGCTGAATGGGAACTAAAAGGTGTTCCGGTGAGACTTGCTATCGGCCCGCGTGACCTGCAAAACGGAACAGTAGAAGTTGCGCGACGCGATACAAAACAAAAACAAGTGATGAATCTGGACCGTGTGGCGGAAGACATTCCTAAGTTACTGGAAGAAATTCAGGATTCGATTTATCAGAAAGCACTGGCATTTAAAACGAAATCAACAACTTCGGTAGATAGTTACGAGGAGCTAAAAAAGATCCTCGATGAAACCGGTGGATTTGTTTCAGCGCATTGGGATGGCACGCCTGAAACGGAAGCCGCCATTAAAGAAGAAACAAAAGCTACCATCCGCTGCATTCCCCTTGATGCCAAAGAAGAGGCTGGAAAATGCGTTTATTCCGGAAAACCGTCTGCGCGCAGGGTGTTATTTGCGAGGGCTTACTAAGGCAAGCGGCCCAGGGTTAGAATATTAGTGAAATATTCTGCACTTTCGTGTTGCTTCATTTTATGCTAATGTGGATTATCATACTTTCTCTGCTTGTGATTGGCCTGGCGCTGCTCATTGTAGAAGTCATATTTATACCAGGAACCACCATAGTGGGTTTGCTGGGTGTCGGCTTTTCCGTTGTTGGTGTGGTGGTTGCTTACCGCAATCTTGGCGATGAAACCGGTTTTTATATTCTTTTGGGTACACTGGCCGCAACAGGACTTGGTCTCTATTATAGTTTCCGGTCAGGTGCCTGGAAAAGATTCGCTTTAAAATCCTCGATCACCAGTAAAGTAAATGAAGGCCTTCTGGATGTGCTTTCTATTGGCGAGGAAGGAATTACTGTTTCAAGCTTAAGACCTTCCGGAAAAGCAGAATTTCAAAACAAGTATTTTGAAGTTCGGACCACCGGAAACTTCCTTAATCCCCAAACGAAAATCAAAATCATACAAATTGAGGGTAACCAAATAGTTGTAGAACAAATTAATAACTAACGTATATGAGTGAACCTATTTACTTACTGGCTCTGGTCTTTGGCGGGATCATCCTGTTTTTTGTCTTTTTATATTTTGTACCGGTAAACCTCTGGATCACGGCCCTGTTTTCGAATGTTAAGGTCGGATTATTTGAACTCGTGTTTATGCGAATTCGTAAAGTACCGCCGCGCATCGTCGTTGACTCTTTGATCACCGCGACCAAGGCTGGTTTACAAATCTCTTCCAACGAACTTGAAACCCATTACCTCGCTGGCGGAAATGTGCCGAATGTGATTCGTGCGCTCATCTCTGCAGATAAAGCAAACATCAGCCTGAGCTTCAAACAAGCTACCGCGATTGATCTCGCAGGACGCGATGTATTTCAGGCCGTACAGATATCTGTTAATCCAAAAGTAATTACAACACCAAAAGTTGCTGCCGTTGCTTCGGATGGTATTCAGCTTATCGCCGTAGCGCGCGTAACTGTTCGTGCCAGTATTGCGCAGCTTGTTGGTGGTGCCGGTGAAGACACGATCCTGGCGCGTGTGGGTGAAGGAATTGTTTCTTCTATTGGTTCAGCAAAATCACATAAAGAAGTATTGGAAAGTCCGGATAACATTTCCAAGCTCGTGCTTTCCCGCGGTCTTGATGCCGGAACAGCCTTTGAAATCTTATCGATTGATATCGCCGACGTTGATGTTGGTGCTAACATCGGTGCAAAACTTCAGATCGATCAGGCTACAGCCGATTTAAAAGTAGCCGAAGCGAAAGCAGAAGAAAGAAGAGCGATGGCGGTGGCGTTAGAACAGGAGATGAAAGCGAAAGCACAAGAAGCCCGGGCAAAAGTAATTGAAGCAGAAGCAGAAATTCCAAAAGCCATGGCCGATGCTTTTGTAAAAGGAAATCTGGGCGTAATGGATTATTACAAGATGCAAAACGTGCAGGCTGATACCGACATGCGCCAGGCAATTTCTGGCAGTGGTAAGAGCGGTCAGTCGTCTTCGCAAAATCCTAAATAATTTACCGTTCCTGAAACACGGGAACTGCAGCATAATTATTCGTTACGTAAAAAAAACAGAGTCGAAAACCGGCTCTGTTTTTTTTATTGGCTGAAAATTGAAAGTGGTCTAGTTCTCAGATCCGTGTTATGCGAGTTGTTACTCGAGTAATACACGGATAATTTCGAAACAGAACACCTCCAACAACATTGAAGCTATTGGAATAATATTTCGGCTTTAGCTAAGCGTATAAAGGAAAAAATCGTTTTTAGCGATTGATAAACTCGTAATTATTCACAAACCTCCATGTGAACCGCACGGAGACTTAAGAAAATTTCATCTCAGGTAAATAAGGAATAAACGCAATACGTATATTTGGTTGTGGCGGTAAGTGAAAAATGACGTAGACACCATCAATTAGGATAGTTTAAATTTTAAGAAGTACGAATGGCAAATCTTTCATTTAGTGATAAACAATTAATTGAATCTGTTTTTGATATGAGTTCTGGTTATGTAATAAATTTTTCAAACAGAGAATTTGAAGAGTTTATGAAGGATGTGGTTCAATATAATATTTACGCTAAATATCCAGGGTTATCAAAAGCTAAAATGTTTAGAGAATTTTTAAAAGACGAATCAGATACTTTAGTAGGTAAGGCTATCATTCTATTGATTAATCATATGAAAGATGCTAATTTGATAACAATAGATAAAAATGAAAAAACTGAAAAGTTGTATGAACTTGGGAAAAGACTTTTAGGTAAAAGCAATTCTAAACCAGATAATAAAAAGGAAGTTAAAAATACATCAGAAAGTTTGAATATTGATTATGATGGATTTAATACTTCTTTACTTGATTTAGAGAAAATATCAAATTCTCAAATAAGAGGGTATGAATTTGAAAAGTATCTTAATACGTTGTTTAAAGCTTTTGGGTTAGATCCTCATGCCTCTTATAGAACAGAATTTGACCAGATTGATGGAAGTTTTGTTTTAGATAAAAATACCATTCTCATTGAAGCCAAATACAGGAAAAATTCTATCCCAAAGGATGATTTGATTTTATTTTCAAGGAAAATAAAATTAAAATCTCACTTTGCGAGAGGTTTATTTATAACATATTCTTTATTGGATAATAAGGCGGTGGATTATTTCACGGATAGAAGTTCAAGGTTTGTCGTGTTAACAGTTGAAGAGCTTTTTATTATGTGTCAGAACAAAACTCCTTTAATTGATGTGCTTCATAAAAAATTTAGACTATTAGATGAAAGAGGATTAATTTATAAGCATGTTATGAATTTATAAAACAAGCATAATTAAAAACACCTACCGCCAACACGAGGCTATAATCTATGGCCGGTATTTAGGTGACGGATACTTCTCTTCTTTTCACTATCTTTATCTAGGGCGGATAGTGACGTGGTTTTAAGACGGCCACAGATCATAGCCCAATCGTTAGCGGCAATTACTTCTGGACAGAGTAGTGACTTATTAGAGGAACATGGATTTAGAAGTTCAAAGACATCGCATGACGCAATTCAAAAATTCTAAGTTTAAGCTCTACTACATAATCATTTTATTTGTTTACCTATTCTCGTGTCAAGAGAAGAATCATCGGAAATTATTAATTGGTAATTGGAAACTAGTTGTGGATACTGCCGATCAAAATCCACCCTCGCCTTTTGGAATCGAGGACGAGGTAGATCATATTCATTTTTGAATGATAGCATTGTCGACACCAAGACGGACTACTATAAGATAATCAAATCAAAAACGAGAGAGAGAGAAGTGAGATTTATTGGGACGACTACAAAGGTAGGTTTTTACGAAGGACAAATTCCTAAGGAAACTTTCTTACAGATTGAATATGAATTTAGGAAAGCAAACCTTCAACAGCTTAAGGGTGAATATGCAGTTGGCTGGACAGATGACGAAACTATTTCAACCACATTTTGTAGACAAAATAAGTTTGTCAACTCAATCGAGGACTACGGAGAAGCTGGACCAGATGAACTTGTTTGGGGTTACTATCCGCTTCGTTATTTGTTTCAGACTTTGGAGCTAAAAAGGATTGATTCAACAAAACTGCCGTTTTATCTAAACCTGCACTATTTTAGATTTGAGAGAAAGAATGAAGTTTGTGTTTTAACGCAATCGGAAAGCTTTTTACTTTGGAACTATTTGCGAAAGGGCAGCATCGTGCAAAATTCATTTGATAAAAAATTTAATCTGAGTTTTGTGCGCAATTATATTTGGGCACCATCGAGTGACGAAATGGACGATTCATATGGTGAAAAAAGTGAAAATAAAGTAAGGAGCATTGTTAGCGATGGACGACACTACGCTTTTGACATTGAAGGACAAGGACAGAGAACTATAGACATTGGTTTTAACTTTTTCGAGATAAACCTTCCATTTTTACAGTTTAGAGAGAAAAACGAGTACGACTAGAGTAACAGCCGCTAATCGAGTAGACGGCCTCGCCGCTAAATAGCAGCGAGGTTCGCCTCTCACACCACTCCTCGTATACAGCGGTTCATTAAGATCAGGAGATGCTTTTGCGTAATATGAGAACATAGATTCATAGCCTCACTTGACAAGCCTTTCCACGGTGATCGTCGTTCCTAAAATAGGGCTTTGTGCTACCGCCCATCCACCCATTCGTGTTCTACTCCACGCATAGGCCTGACCGTTGTGAATACCGAGCCGGATCAGATTCTTCCTTTTCCGTTCAGGTTTCTTCTCCCGAATATTTCGGGATTCCGACTTTCGTCGGAACACTTTCCAAATGCAATACCTTAACCGGTTACGTAGCCAACCGTCTAGTTCTTTGAGTTTGGATTGCATACTTGCCATGCGGAAGTAGTTAATCCATCCTCGATGAACTGTTTTCAACTGGGCGATACGTTGGTCGAAGGTAAGCGGAGCAGTCTTCTGTGTGACCCGTTTCAGTTCCGTTTTCAACGACTTCCATTTCTTTTCCGAAACCACTATCTGGTATTTTCCGGTTTCTCCTTTCTTGTACGTGGGAACAAACTCATGTCCCAGTATTTTGAATTGCACCAGTTTCGTATGCCGCTTTTCTCACGATTGATGGGTAGCTTCATCTTGTTCTTGAGAAACAAAAATATACTGTTGCCCACTCTTCGCGCTGCTTCTTACTCTTCGTGTAAAAACTAAAGTCGTCAGCATAACGACATAACGATTGCCTCGCTTTTCCAATTCCTTATCCAACTCATGAAGCATGATGTTAGACAGTAACGGACTCATCGGGCTTCCCTGTGGTACCCCTTTTCTTCGCTTGATTAGTTTTCCATCTATTAAGATCGGAGCGCGTAACCATTGACGGATCAGGCGTAAGGTAACCGGGCACTTCACCTTGGCAAACAACACACGTAAAAGTATTTCATGATCAACCTCATCATCCCGATCAATCGGGATTGAGGTCAATGTCGATGCGTTGCCTAACCGGTATCCTTACTTTCGGTGGCGAAGGTGGCAGGTTCATAGATAGCCGTAACGCATTGAGTCGTGCAGACTTATTATAATTTTTCAGAAAACCATAACTGCGGATTTTCACAAAACTTTTCGGAAGAATGTGTTGCTCAAAACGCCCCGCTCGTGCATTGGTCGATCGGGAATATAGACCTCAAGAGAAATTCTTTGGGGCGATTCTGGCGGTAGTAGTTACGCAAGTCATCGAGAATAAATTTGGGAAGAATGATGAACCGATCTTTATTTCCTTTGCCCTGCACAACCTTGATTTGCATAGCGGTGCTATCGATGAAGTTTACCTTTAACAATCGGAGTTCGTTAAGGCGCGCAGTCCGACACCGTAGAGTAGTCCGATCATACAACGATGCTTGATTTTTTTTTACAACGCTGAAAAGATGAGCAGTCTGTTGTTGGGAAATAATTTCGGGAAGCGTAAGAGAAACAGAAAACGAACTTCAGAGGTGTAGTTACGCACAGTTCGTTCAGAATAACCTCCAGCCCGGAGGGTAGCAGATAATTTAATCAGCGACTGCTGCGCTTCCGTATTAAGCGCTTCTTTTTTTAGATTGGTTTTTTAATCATGATAACCCTCACCGAAGGTGTCGGTTCAATACAAAATATAATGCATGCCTTGCACTCCATGATCCACTTCATCGAAGAAGCTTTTCAGGTCAATATCTACAATGTAGTTGTACCCCGTATGAATGTTCTTCTGTGCCTGTTGTACCACCTGGTGGGCATTTCGATTTGGGAAAAAGCCGTAGCTGTGTTCTTTGAACTCTAGCTCGAACTTACGACTGATTACCTGATGGACTGCTTGTTGCAGTACGCGATCTACAACGGTAGGGATACCTAATAGGCGAGTCTTTCCGTTCTCTTTTGGAATTTCAACACCAAGAATGAATTTGCGGAAGGTACTGGCCGTTGACAATCGCGGTAGCTAATTGGCTTTATCAACTCGCCCATAAGGACTTTCGCCCTCTAGAATATTCGGTATCTTTCGATACCTTGCGCTCATGCCGGGCGCACACAAAGCATATACATCATTGCCTGTGACGTGCTGGGTTATTAACTTGTATTTAAATTACGGTTTGTATGTGGGACAGTGATTCGCTACATTTCAGCAACGCTGCATATGCAAATCGTTAGATATCATAACCTACAATATTCTAGATCACAAATATGAAAAAACTAGCCATTGTTTTAATATTTTTTACAACTAATCAACTTTTATATGGCCAGTCAGAGCCAAACTTAAATTGGCAATTTGGTAGTTTAGGGGAAGATCTTGGTGAGGCAGGAATTCTCGTAGAAGATATTGATAATAATGGAGTTGTTGAAATAATTTCATCTGGACGCAATAGTGGAGATTACTATGATGGAACTTACCACATCTCTATCCTTGAGTTTGACGAAAATGATAATGAATACAAGGTTAAGGCAATAAGCAATAACTACTACAATAAGATAACAAGTTTACAAATTTTAGATTTTAATAATGATGGCAGCAAAAATATCTATGCCGGTTTTTCGGATGGGACAATACACATTTTAGATCCAATCACATTAAAAGAACTACTTATTATGGGGACCTCGGAAAGAGGTGAACCATCGGTTTTTGATCCTCCAAATAGTATTGGTAGTATTCAAATTGGAGACTATAACAGCAGCGGAAAGAAAAAACTCTTAGTTACTAATGGTGATACCACTTATATATATAACCAATATTACAAACTTGAAAATAAGGTGCTTTTCGGAGCAAAGTTTTTAAGGTTAGGAAATATAGACAATGATTCACAAACTGAGTTTATATATTCCAATGGTCAAATTCTTGAATTTTCAGATGATGAATTTACTTTGGAATATACTATACAGAAAAGCAATTTAGAAGTTCCCATTGAGTTAGAAGACATTGATAAAGATGGTGTGTTAGACATAATCTACAGTTCTCACGATACACTTTTTGCTAAAAACATGATACTAAATCAATTGATATGGTCTACAAAATGGGATTCTGACTATCACTATGATAGATACATATCAGGGTTGTGGTTATTTGACTATAACAATGATGGCACTAAGGATATATTTATCGGAGATGAAGATTGGGATGCTGTGTATGCTTATAACGGTAATACCGGCGCTAAGGACTTCAGCATATGGGATAATTCTAGTGATGGGGTAGTCAACTTGGCTGTTGCCAATCTTGACAATGATGAAAATAAGGAATTAATCTGGTCAATGGGAGCGGGATGCACTTGTGCTGATTATTTCTTCATATATGATGTGAACTCAAAAGAAAAGGAATGGCAGAGTAAGCATTTCATTAGTGATTTCAGAGCATTTGATATAGGTGACCGTGATAATGATGGGGAAACCGAAATAGTATCAGCAGTCTTTGGAGAATATCTTAAATACTATGATCATGGTTTTATTTCTGTATTTGATGGATCAACTAAATCAATAGAATGGCAAAATCAAGAAGAAATATTTAATGCTCATACAGATGGATTTTCAGTGGTTGAAATAGCAGATGTAGATAATGATGACCAAAACGATTTGCTTCTGGGCATTGATTATGGATATTCTTCAAGTCGGGTATATGCTTTTGCAGATGATTATTCGATCAAGAAAACATATGAAATTGATGGGATGGACATAATTATAGATGTCGCTGTTCGTGATATAGATCAAGATAATAATAACGAAGTAATCGTAACTTCTGGAACAAATGTCGGTGGAAGCACTCACCCGGACGAATGGCAAAATTATATTTACATATTTGATGGAAAAACTGCGGAAATAGAATGGAAAAGCCCTCAACTTGGAGGAATGTCTTCTAAGGTGGGTAATATCCGAATAGGAAACATAGACGAAGATCAGGCCCTTGAGGTAGTGGCTATACAATATGTTTCTTGGAGAAATGATCAAAGTGTGCTTTATATTGTTGATGCAAAAACTCATGATCTAATCCAAAAAGAAATTGATGCAAGTGCTTTTGATCTGGCTGATTTTAATAATAGTGGAAGAGACGGATTAGTTGTAGGCACATATGGGGGGGATATTAATATATATAATGGAATTACGTTAGAAATTGAAAACACAATAGCGCTTGGGCTTGGTGAACAGATAAATGCAATTGAAGCAGTTGATTTTAACGGGGACAATGAGCAGGAACTTGCCTTTGCCAGCCATAGTAGACTTCATTTATATGATTTAGCCAATTCAAGAATAGCATGGAGAAGTGGAGTGATAAACTCTAATATAGGTATTCATGGAAGCATGGTTATTGGTGATGTTGATGGAAACGATAAATTAGATATAATATTGAATGGAAATCATGCCTTATACAATTTCGAAATTGAAAACTTTGAATCAATAGCAAGTAGTCCTGAACTTGATGCTCAAGTATTTTATATTGAAGAACATTCGGAGGTGGGCACCTTGATTGGGAGAATAGAAGCTTTTGATATTAACAACAATGTGTTGACCTATAACTTGAAATCAAGCGATGCACCAATTAAAATTGAACCGATTACAGGAGAAATCTCAGTTTTAGATTCAATGAGCTTAGATTTTGAAACCAATCCTTCTCTTAGATTTGAAGTCGAAGTGCAAAATGAATACGGTGGAAAATCAGTCGCACATATTTATATACACCTTCTAGATATTGATGAAGATGAAATAATTACGTCAATTACCAATTCCGTCAGAGAGAATATTCAAATTTACCCCAACCCTGCTTCTCATATCGTAAACATTCAAAGCCAAAAATATGGTTATTCAATAATTTCAAATCTATCTGGTTCCGGGATAATAAAGTCCAACAAACATGAAATCAGTCTAGAATCTTTGCCAAGTGGAATCTATGTAATAAACATCCACGACGAATATGGAAATATTATGACAAGAACAAAGTTGATCAAAAACTAAACGATATCTAAAATTATGTAAGAAATCATAGCCGTGTAAAGCCAATGCACAAACCAAAGCTACGATTCCTACATTGACGTTGTAGGCAACGGCTGGGATAGTCTTTCAATAATCAATGAAGGGTGAAAAAGATAGCTTTTTTATTACTTGTAATTATATTTTTCTACTACGCTATGTTTGGAAGGACAGCATAAATATTTTTTCAAGTTATGAGTTTTCTATCAAGTTGTATATGAAGAGGAAAAATATTGGGATATGGGGCATCCTGGAGGAAAACATACCTATGGTGTTTTGTAACATGGATTAAAATAGAGGATGAGTCAACTGGTATTTCATAAGTGGTTCAAGCCGCAGTCTACAACGCAAAATAGAATGCATGCCTTGCACTTTGATTTGAACGAGCGCAGATTTAAATCGAAGCATCGCTGCTCAGGCATTCCTCCAAATGAACATTGATAACTATCCAAACAGCTCGAGCGCATATGCAAATATGGGACAGTATTGGAAAAGTAGAGGGGATAAAAAGAAAGCCCTCGAATACTATAAGAAGTCTGCGGAAATCTTTCTGGCAACGAAGATTCGCAAAACAACATTAAAAATCTAACGAAGGAACTTATGGTGTAAAGTGGTCACGCTGGCTACTATATTAAGCGGGATAACTTACTACCGCTATCCCTTCCGCACATAAATCGACTTGAGTGCCATTGACCCAAAGCCATCTTTCTTACAGTCAATGTTGTGATCGCCGGTGGTGAGTTTAATATTTTTTACCTTGGTTCCGGCTTTGATGGGTTTGGGTGCACCCTTCACTGGCAGGCCTTTAATCAACACTACCGTATCACCATCATGTAACACATTCCCGTTTGAATCCTTTACGACTAATGAATTCTCTTCTTCTGAATCGTTTGCTGCTTCTGATTTTTCCTCAGGCTTCCATTCGTAACCGCACTACCAAAGTGATCCCATTGGGCTACCAAGACCAGTAGATACTTTTCGCAATACAAGAACCTGCATTTCATAACTGATCTTTATGAGCTTCCAAAGTAATCGCCATTCGTGAAATAAGTGTATATGTTACAATAAATTTATGCTCTTTTGTACAAAACGAGGTGCCCGCGAGTAGGTGGAAATTTGAACTATTACCGCTAAACATTGACAACAAATACTGACGAAATTTGACGATTAATTTATTAATTTGGTCTGTTCGGCATACCTTACCGTAGACGCTGACCGTCATTGTAGTGAAACGATACCCAAGAGAATCTATGTCATTTTATCTTAAAGAAATAACCCGGATTAAAGGTGTTTGCTATTCAAACCAATGGCAAATAGCTACCATCATTAGAACTCGTAATTATATCAACAGTAACCTTGACAAAGAATTGAATTTAGATTCGCTATCCAAAACTCACTTTGCGTCAAAATTTCATTTGCTTCGGCTGTTCAAAAAGTACTACGGACAAACCCCAATTCAGTACCTTACTGATAAACGAATTGAAAAAGCCAAGAAGCTGCTGAACGAGGGATTGAACGTAACCGAAACTTGTTTTGATGTAGGTTTTGAAAGTCCCAGCTCATTTTGCACACTGTTCAAAAATCGTGTGGGTGTTTCTCCCTCGAAATACAAAAAGTCAATTTTCGCAAAGTCCGACTAATTTCTTATTTCGAAATTTGTAGCGTAAATCAAATAAGGAAATAAAATGAAAGTACAAGTAACCAGCATTCCGGTCCAAGACCAGGAAAAAGCCCTGCGATTCTATACGAAAAAACTGGGCTTTTTGAAAAAGGTAGATATACCACTTAGTGAAAATAACCGTTGGCTAACCTTAGTAAGCAAAGAAGAACAAGATGGCGTCCAGGTTTTATTGGAACCTTCGCCCAACCATTTAGAAGAAGCCAAAGCATACCAAACGGCACTTTTCAACAAAGGCATCCTTATACGCAATTCAGTTCAGACAACGTTCAGGAAGAATACGAAAGACTTGTAAATGTTGGTGTTAAATTCAGCGTTAAACCAACCGAAATGGGAACGGTGAAAATCGCTGTTTTCAATGACACCTGCGGAAACAATATTCAAATAGTAGAAATGTTATAACAATGAAAACATTAATTGTAATGTAAAGAATGGTTTAATCATTACCGGGAGATCATTGAAGTAAAAGTATAGAAAACGAACCTCAGATGTGGAGTTATGCACAGTCGGTGCATATAACTTCTGGCCCGAGGGTAGCAGGTAATTTAATAAGAAGTGCCGCTCTTCTGGATTGAGTGCTTCTTTTTAGATTTGTTTTTTAATCCTAATGAAGCAACTCATGAAAAAAGCTCTTTGGATGTCCGTTTTATTTCTTGTCGGGCAAAATGCATTTGCGGATCCCGGCACGTCTCATATTATAAAAGCAAAAATCGTTTTCGAGGGTAAGGAACGTGTTGGGTATTTTAAAGTCTGGGGCTATTTGTATGTCACGAATGACTCACTGAGTTATGATGTTCCAAAATTCACGCGACAGGCCAAAAGCTGGATATATGGAGACACCATTACATTTTATTCTGAAATGTTTTATGTAAAACACCACGACCTCGCTGCACTACCGGTCGATAAATCCGTAAGGATATGCAAAAATGACATTGACAAAATATATCCTTTGGCATTGATTGAATATAACCCATGGATATCTTCTTACACCCGATTGCAATCCATGGACAAGGAATGGGTAACTGGACCTACGCGAAAAGAAACGCAAATGGTCATCGAACGCGATAAATTATGTACATACGCTGTACTCTATTACAATGAACCAGATGGTACCACTATAAAACTCGTGAGAGACCTGGAACACACAATCGAAAAGGGATTCGCGGCTGGGAAAGATAGTTCAGACGAGATTGATCCATTGATAGAACAACTTAGGGAACGAAAGATTTTGATTCTGACACATTGTTCTCCATCCTAGGTTAATTAGAGAAAAAGAACTCTACACAGCATTAGGCGCGGCAGATGTAAAGTCCCGTCAAAAAAAGCAAAGCCCAATGTAATGAACTTATTGCAACATCCCGGCTGAAGGCGACTAACACCAATTTCAATTTTCCTTCAATCACTTCTTACTTTAATAGTTCATTCTTCCTCATCCATTGAAATAACGGATCAGTCCAGCTCTTCTCACGGAAGATAAAGCCGTGCCCCCCTTTTGAATAGATATGCATTTCTACATCAACATTGCGATGTCTTAACGCCTGATAGTAGGCAATACCATTATCGACATCAACTAATTTATCGTCCGTGGCGTATGTGATGTAGGCAGGAGGTGTATCCTCAGTCACCTGCAGTTCATTTGAAAAATCGTTGATAGCGTTCGCAGACGGGTCTTTGCCAAGTAACTTCCTTCTGGAATCGCGATGTGTTAAGCTGTCGCGCATACTGATCACCGGATATACGAGAATCTGAAAATCCGGGCGCAAACTCGTCTTATTTTTATTTTCAATAAGGGCATTTTTAAAGTGCGTTGCTTCCGTAGATGCGAGGTGTCCGCCCGCAGAAAAACCCATGATGCCAATCTTATCAGGATCAATGTCCCAGTCCTTCGCCCGCTCACGTACAACTTTAATAGCTTGTTGAGCATCTTGCAATGGACCAATTGTTTTATCTTTCATCGTTGAGTCATTGGGAAGTCTGTATTTAAGAACAAATGCAGTGACACCGTTCTTCGCTAATTCTTTGGCTGTTGACACACCTTCCCCATCATATACAAGAACACTATAACCTCCTCCGGGACAAATGACAACAGCAGCTCCGGTTGATTTTATCTTGTCTGCTAAATAGACTTCAAGCGTAGGAAATGCAGATTGACGGTACATCCCTTTAAAAATCGGAGACTCAGTTTCCTTCGTTGCCTTTACCTTCGAGTTTGGAATGATACCACTGTAGAGATTAATGATTTCCTGCGCCGCAACCAGAAAGGGCAGCACACAAAGCAAAATGGCGAAAGTCGTTATTTTTTTCATTTGATTTATCCCTTGTTTTCTATTAAATGATCCTCGTGTTGTTGTTAGGCGTTTGTTTAATCCAGTTCGTATTTTTTAACAAGGCAAAATGGAATGTACAATTATAAATAATGATCAATGAAACGCAAATACAGATTTAACTGGATTGAAAAACACACCTCGTCATCGCCCGCAGCTTTCGAAAAAAATAACTTCAGGTTCAATAGGCACCTATTAAACTCCAACTCACTGATTGATTAGACCCTCTTCTGAACAGACTCTCCGCAAGCAGTGACTGAAAGCCCGCCGCTAACATTAAAACGTTACCAACTTAACGAAAACACTGAACCTTTACGCCGTAATAAAACACTGGACCGCCTCAGGTTGAACACCTATTTAAGATAGTTAATATAAAGTAATGATAGTATCAACCCTTCCTAACGGCAGACAAATAAACTTAACACAACTGAACGGCGACTGCTGCTTATAAAGAAATTTTTATAGTTATTTTTAATTTGCAAGTTGGACAATGAAGCGGCCTTTTGGTCCGCAGCGGTGTTTATCTAAATATTAAGTATCAAGCGAAAAACGCGACTATGGGACAAACAACTAAAAATTCAAAAATTATAAAAGCAACAGCTGATACTATTTATAAGGCTTTTACCAGTCCAGGAGCATTGGAAGTCTGGCAAGCTCCGGAAGATATGACTGCTAAAGTTCACAATTTCGACCTCCGCATTGGCGGTGGATATGAAATGTCTTTGTTCTATCCTGACACTGAAAAGGAAATGCAAGGAAAAACACAGGGGAAAGAAGATAGGTTTACGGCAAGGTTTGTTGAGCTCATCCCCAATAAAAAAATAGTTCAAGCTGTAAACTTTGAATCACCTAATCCAGAGTTTTCTGGAGAAATGATTATCGAAATAACTTTTGAACCCAGCGAAAACGGAACAAACGTTACATACTTTTTTAAAGATATACCCAAAGGAATACGGCCTGAAGATAATGAAGCAGGAACAATTTCAACATTAGGTAAATTGGCTAATTATGTAGAAAATAGTTAGCTAAAAAAATAAGAAACAGTTACTCAAACATTTGCTACGTCAATTGCAGGTTAAAGTGCAAAAAAGACAGATAATTCCATTAAATACCTTGAATATCCCGCACCTGTGTCGGACAGTGACGCACTGTGAATTTTTGGTACCGAGTTATGCATCAACGTTGAAACCGATGCCTTTGAGAAAATTATCTCACAAACAACGAACTTAAATAAGTTATGAGGCAACTACAAATAAAACTTTATGCAAACGAACATTCTTTGGACGGGAATAGAATACTACTCTTTAGAGAATTGTATTATCGATCTATCAGAAAATAAAGTAGGTGTTGACTCAGCTATTATAGGTCTCTATAATGAAAAAATTTATCGGGTAGCGTATACTATCAAGCTCAACAACTTGTGGCAAGTAAATTATTGCATAATCAAAACTCAATTTGATAACCGGATTAAAACCATAAAATTTTTAAGTAATCAAGATAAGTGGTCGCTCGACGGAAAATATTTTCCTGAATTCGATGGTTGCACCGACGTGGACATCCCGTTAACACCATTTACGAATTCGTTACCGATTAATCGTCTTAAATTATCCGAAGGTGAAGCCAAAGAAATTGACGTTATCTATATTGACCTTTTGGAAGACAATATCAAACGCGTCAAACAAAAATATAGTAGGGTCTCTGCCGAAGTTTAGAAATACGAAAATATTCCAAATGATTTTGAGGCAGAAATATCGGTAGATAATGATGGTTCGTATCTGACTACCCGCAATTGTTTTTGAGAACCCTAAAGGCTCCAAGTAACTACCCCTAATAAATCAGGCTCCAGGTGGCCGCGCAAACATGTTAGTTTTAATGACCAAACGACAAAAATAATTAAAGAATTGTCCCCATATTGAAATTCCAATCGTCATGAGGATGAACTTTAAAACTTATCAAATGAAAGAATTTGCATTAATTTTCAGACTAAAAGACATTGCCGATTTTAAACCTTCGCCTGAGCAAATGCAGGAACGAATGAACTGGCTGGCTAGCATTGCCGCACAAAACAAACTGGTTGACAAAGGAAATACACTGCTTCCTATTCGCGGAAGTGCAAAAACCGTAAAACCAAACAATGTGGTAACGGATGGCCCATACACTGAAATCAAGGAGTTTATCAGCGGTTATATCGTTGTTAAAGCCGAAGATATCGACGAAGCCGTAGAGATCGCAAAAGCTAATCCGATTTTTAGCCAGGTTGGAGGGAACATTGAAGTTCGTGAAGTTTTAAAACGTGATTAATATTTGAAAGAAGGAGAACCATACAACGAAGTTTTACCTCACTTGTTCCGACAAGAATATGCGAAAATGACGGCAGTTTTGTGCCGTCATTTTGGTTTAAAACATATTGAAATCGCTGAAGACATTGCCAGCGATACTTTCTTAAAAGCCTCTGAGCATTGGGCAATCAACGGAATTCCCGACGATCCAACCGCGTGGCTTTATACCGTTGCTAAAAATAAAACCAAAGATTACTTCAAACATATTTCTGTCTTTGAAACCAAAATTGAAAACGATTTAAAATCGGGCATACAAAATAATGAAGTCGATCTTGAGTTTGGCGAACAAATCATTTCCGACAGTCAGCTAGCCATGATTTTTGCTGTGTGCAATCCAGCTAATAATCGTGAAAGTCAAATTGCATTGGCACTTCAAATTCTTTGTGGTTTTAGCGTAGAAGAAATTGCCAATGCGTTCCTCACAAAAACGGAAATCATAAAAAAACGATTACAACGGGCAAGAAACAACCTTCGTAACAATAGTTTTCGAATCGGAACTTTGACCAAAACTGAAATCCAATCAAGGTTAGATACCGTTATACAAACATTATACTTACTCTTCAACGAAGGATATTTTTCAAAATCAAACAATCAGTTTATCCGAAAAGAACTTTGCTCGGAAGCTATCAGACTGACTTTGACATTGACCGAAAACCCATTAACAAACACGTCACGAACAAATGCTTTATTGGCATTAATGTGTTTCCAGAGTTCACGGATTGAAGCCAGGATAAACGAAAAAAGTGAAGCCGTGCTTTTCGACGAACAGGACAAAAATCGTTGGGATAAATCGCTCATAGAAAAAGGAAACTACTATCTGGTGAACGCCACAAACGGGAAAGAGATTTCAAAATATCATTTGGAAGCGGGCATTGCTTATTGGCATACGACAGACAACGAAAACAAGTGGCAAAACATTCTACAACTGTACAATCAACTAATTTTAATTGAAGGTTCGCCCATAACCGCACTTAACAAAATATTTGCTTTTTCAAAAGTTTACGGAAACAAAAAAGCCATTTCCGAAGCCGAAAAGTTAAATATTACAGGAAACAATCAATATCACGAGTTGTTGGGGTATTTATATTCACAATCAAACATTCGGAAAGCGATTGAACATTACGAACAAGCTATAATCCTGACAAAGTCGGTAACGGAAAAACAGACATTGAAAAAAGAAATGGAACGACTGAAAAAAAGTAACTACAGGGTTCAGCGGGTAATGCGGTGAGCATGAGCACACTTAGAGTAAGAGAAAAATTAAAAATGTTTCTTCTAACTCACATCTTCACACCGCTTAATTGTTTTATTCAAGTCGCTGAAAATTTTATAAGGACCAGGTACACCGCCCTACGGAAAAGTGTTTACCGATAATCCGTTTGATTATTTCTTTCTCGATAATTATTTCTTCAACCAGTATAAAAGCGATCAACGCTTCGGGCGCGTATTTGCTGTATTCTCTTTCCTTGCGATAATCATTGCTTCGCTGGGATTGTTTGGTGTGTCATCTTACCTGATCCTGTTGCGTACCAAAGAGATTGGCGTCCGAAAAGTACTCGGCTCGTCATCCGCAAGGGTTGTGGGCCTGCTAACCCGCGACTTCATGTGGTGGGTGTTAATTGCATTTTTGCTTGCCTGTCCTATCGCGGCGTATTTAATGAACCAGTGGCTACAGGAATTTCCATATAAGATTGCATTAAGGCCGTGGATATTTATTACTGCAGGCGCTTTGTGCATGACGCTTGCACTCATAACCGTTACCTGGAAAAGCTGGCACATGGCGAATATCAATCCGGCGGAAGCGTTGAAGAACGAGTGATGAAGCGCATTATTATTTCCTTTCGAAAATTTAAACCACGTATTTAAAAAAAATTAGGATAATAGGTTTAACTTCCTAATTGTAAATCTACCAACCTGATGTAATTGACAAGCGCTCGAAATTCGCACAATCGATCATACATTTAATATGCAGTATGAGTTTCTCAACCACACTTTATAGGATTTCTGAAGACCTGTTCCGTAGACTAGAATCAGGATCAATCAAGTCAAATCAACTGGTTACGGACGCTAAGGAAATTGCCACTTTTCAAGACTCTCCCGATGCAATAATTTTTCTTTTAAAAAAGAGAACCGGATCCGAGGCCTGCGATGTTGAAGAAATTTTTTCTCCAAAAGAAAGTAGAGGGGCTGTGAACGACGAAGAATTCCAGAAATTGGTTGCTTCTTATCAGTATGAAGAAATAGAAAGAATCACTGCTTCTACATTTTATTTTTTGCCTCCTGAAAAAGTAATTGCCATAAATTCATTTCTTACCACTTTAGATGATCTGGAAGTTAAAATGCTTTATGATGCTGATGCGTTGAATGCTAACAACATTTATCCATCTCTTTGGACTTCGGATGAAAATCCAGGGAAAGCATATAACCTCCATCACATCCGAAATGATTTTGAAGCATTAAAGCGAATATTTGAACATGCAAGTGCTGAGAAAGACTACATCCTCGCTTTCAGCGGATAGTAACTAATGAATTGACTGCAGACGTTCTACCACATTAAACCGGGTAGTGTATGGAAGTTTAGTAAGAACACAACATAGTCTCGGGCAAATCACTTCAGTAAAGGAACGCACGCTTTCCATTTTCATATACGATGCCTTCATATAAGGGATAGGCGGTCGGTTTTGTCGTTCTGAACAACCTGTATTACCTTTACCTGTACTCCACAGGATAATATTGTATTTAAGCCACAACGCTACATACGTTCAACGTAAGCACCCCGTCAGAGAACAATGACTAAAATGAAGACAATTTTAATTTCGCTGATCTCATTAAGCTTATTTAGCTGCCATAAAGATCAGCCAATAAACTATGAAGCTTTGGCACTTGAACTGGATAGTATATTGGTCGAGGATCAAAAATATAGAAGCCAAATGAACAGCACCTTTGAAAATTTTGGTTGGGATTCTGATGAGATGAGAAAGCTATGGAGCTATCAGAATAAAATAGACTCATCTAATCTTGTCCGAATAATTTGAGATCATTGAAGAAGTTGGTACATACCCGGGTGAAAGCCTTGTCGGAGCATCTGCAAGTGAAGCTGCATTTTTCGTTCTACAACACGCAGCCGATAGTGTTCAGGATAAATATTACGACATAATATTGACCGCAGGGAAAAACAAAGAGCTTAAAGCCAGGTTGACATCAATGTACCAGGACCGGTATCTGATGCATCGGAATGAACCGCAAATCTATGGCACTCAAATTAGAATTGAACATATAACTGACGCCAATACAGGATTAAAACGTGATTCTGCATACGTATGGCCCATCGCAGACACAACGAAAATTGACTCGTTGAGGCTTTGGAATGGCCATGGTCCACTCGAAGATTATTTGAATAGTTTTGGATTGAGCCGCTGGAAATAAAATCCTGCATTCTCAACAGCTGATTATATTTCTTCAATGGCGCAAAATGATGAACCCAACAAATTTCATAAATATCCCAAATTCTACATGGGAGCATGAACATACGAGACAAGTATTTTTAATGACAATGTTCAATTTTTAGACAACATGTATGACAACGACATACAAGTGGAGTTCAAGAAATTTATCTCTGGTCATGACTATAACGTTATGGAGAACAGAAATTTTTGGAATAGTAGAAAACCGTTTTAAAAAATAAAAAGCAAACGTAGTTGCGTCGGCGGCCCTTACTCTTCGAGGTTATCGGTGACGAAGCGTCTTATTCTGCTCACAGAGATCACCGAATTCACGGAAGAACACACGGAATGATTTACCTTCGAAATTAGGTGTTGTTTTAGTCCTTTGCGTGCCCTCGCCTCTCCGACTTTGCGGTTAAGTGCATTTAAAAAACATGCTAATCAACATACTCAACTTAGTTAGCACACGCCTTCCGCGGGTTTTCTGTGCATTCTGTGTTATTCCGTGAGATCTTACTCTTCGAGGTTATCGGTAACGAAATGTTTATTCCGCTCACAGAAATCACCGAATTCACGGAAGAATACACGGAATGATTTGCCTTCCAAATTAGATGTTGTTTTAGTCCTTTGCGTGCCCTTGCGCCTCTCCGACTTTGCGGTTAAGTGCATTTAAAAAACATGCTAATCAACATACTCAACTTAGTTAGCAAACGCCTTCCGCGGGTTTTCTGTGCATTCTGTGTTATTCCGTGAGATCTTACTCTTCGAAGTTATCGGTAACAAAATGTTTATTCCGCTCACAGAAATCACCGAATTCACGGAAGAATACACGGAATGATTTGCCTTCCAAATTAGATGTTGTTTTAGTCCTTTGCGTACCCTTGCGCCTCTCCGACTTTGCGGTTAAGTGCATTTAAAAAACATGCTAATCAACATACTCAGCTTAGTTAGCACACGCCTTCCGCGGATTTTCTGTGCATTCTGTGTTATCCGTGAGATCTTACTCTTCGAGGTTATCGGTAACGAAATGTTTTATTTCGCTCACAGAAATCACCGAATTCACGGAAGAATTTGTCACAAGCAAACCATCTCGCTTCATGACTGCCGCAAATTCAGCTAAAAAAAAAGATCCTCGAAATGAGAATCCTTTTTTTATGAAAGAGAATAATTCAATTAAAAATTATACAACAATCCTGCTCTGAAAACACGACCGGTCCATTCCGCATCGAATTCACGTTGGTTTCCAAAAGGAGGTGAAAAGGTTTTCTGATCGAAAAGATTATATACATTAACATTTGCACTTAAGCCTTTCACAATATTGATACTTCCGTAAAAGTTTAGCCGAACGAAGCCATCTGCAAGTGATGCGTCCTGTGCTTCAGCCGGAGCATCAACCTGGTAATCGGAAGGCGTGTTACGTGCAGAAAAATATTGTCCGCTTAAGTTAACACGCGCCCGTGTTCCAAATTTATAAGTAGCCGTGAAATTACCAGTAAACTTACTTAAGAAGATCAGGTCCCGTTCGTCGAAATCAATTTCCTGTGATGTATACACCTCATTTCCTACACCATAACCTCCCAATTTTTCGGTTGCATTAAACTTATAGGAAAGCCCTACGAGAAAGCGAAGATTTGAATTAGCTTTGAAGACACTGTTCAATTCAAGACCGGTAATATTCCGGTTGTCAAAATTAAAAGCGATCTCATCGTCAATTTCACGCATCTCCCCACCATTCACCTGTATAGAATCAACCAACACTTCGCTGATAAAATCAGTGTAATGATTATTATAAATTGTCAAATTTATGTCGAATTTTCTGGACACATAACCGAATTGTGCCTCTATCGTTTTTAATGTCTCTGGCTTTAAATCATTATTGAAAGAGACTACATCCAGATATTCGCGGTACGCAGGAATACGGTATGCTGTTCCGTACAATAATTTACCATACCAATTGTCGCTAAATGAACCGGTAAGTCCAACACGATAGTTAAACTGGTCGTCAAAATCTGATAAGATATCATATCGAACGCCTGCCGTTAAGCTGAGGATATTGGAAAGTGTATATGTATCCTGTAAGAATATACCTACCGTTGTACGCGTAAAAGAAGCATCGCCCCCGGCAATCATAGGTTCTTTAATGTGAACAGCAGCACCCGATTCGTTGGTAACCAGCGCATGAATGTTATCCGCATTATCTGTAAGCATGCTAGCACCCGCCACTATTTCGTTCTTCTTCATCTTTAAAAAATACTCTGCATCAACGCCGTATAAATTAGAATTTAACAGTTCCTTCGACAAGGATTTTATTTCGTTGCTTTCAGCGCTTACATATTTTGTTTTATGAATTTCAAAGCCGTATTTATTATAAAACGCACGAAGCATCAGACTTGAATTATCGGAAATATCAAAATTATACGAAGCGGCTCCATATATAGGATTGCGTTTAAAATTATAATCCCCTTTAGAATCTCTGTATCTGTATGGATATTCATAGTTTGTATAACTACCTGTTAACTGAAGTCCTTTATAGTTATAAGAAGCCATAAAGGATTGATTGGTCGCTGACTGATCATGGTCGCGAACTTTTCCATCTGAGTTTAGGCCTGGATTAAAGCCATTGGTTTTAAATACATTCGCATTTGCAAATAAGCCTTTGTAATCAAACTGCGCATTCGCTGAATACGAGTTAAATGAACCAGCTTCAACAGAAACACTTTTACCAATTTTCTTGGTCGTGATGCTTACCACACCGGAGAAACTGTTTGTTCCATAAAGAACGGATCCAGGACCATTGATAATTTCAACGCGTTCAACAATCTCGATGGGAATCATTTCATCTACATTAAAGTTGCCATAGTAGCTGTCGCGCATTGGTACACCGTCAATAAGTAACAATACTTTATTGTTATATCTTGATTGTACACCTCTTACCCAGGTGAGCTGATGACCCGCACGGTATTCCTGAATTTCGAATCCCGGAACCTGATCCAACACCTCACGTAAGGTTTGAAATCCATTTTCTTTGATGTCTTCCTTCGTAAAAAGGCGAATAACGGAAGGCGCTTTTTGAATACTCATCTCCGTTTTGGTGGAGGAGACTACTGTAATATTCATTAATTCCTCAAGGGATAATGAATACATATCGACAGAATCAGGATTCGATACAGTCTGGCCGTAGCCAACTGAAGCAATTCCCGACACCATCATGACGCATAGAAGTTTTTTCATCGTGTGAATTTTTGTTATTAAAAGTTGGTTAATCTGCTTAAGTGCTTGTAGCTAAACTATTGATATAGCTTTAACTATATCGCTTGTTTAAATGATACTTAGCAAAGATAGAGGCCGATGCTTCGGATAATTATTGAAATAAAGCACAGTTGATTTCATGTGTAAGAGTCACCTACTTTAACAATGCTTATGGAGTTAACATGTTTCTTTTAGAGGAAATATATTCCCCGATAAATACGGTATAAAATTTCCGGTAAACAGTTTACTAAAATTTATAACAAGCTGATAATCTGCTGGCATGCCTCATTGAAGTCGCATTCAAAAAGTTCGACGTCTTATATCCGGTTGATGCTGTACTCATGTAATGTTTAATGAATATGACTGGCTATTACTTTTTTCGAAATGCATCAGCCATTTAATTTTATACCCGTATAAATCCAGTTTATCATCTCAAAAAATCATACGTACGGGTTAATACTTATATGAACGTTTATTGTAGATTCAATTTGAATCTGCTTTGCATTCGACGTTTATGGGTAATGTGTCGATCTTTCGTTTAAGCCAAACTTTGAATTGTTAATTAGGCGAATGACTGCCTCTTGTAAAAATCGGATCTTACATACCTGAATCGCTGGTCGCCGGAAAAAGTTTTACTTGGATTAACTCTGCATTATCTTGGCGGTATGTTTAAACTACATAACTTATGAAAAAAACATTCACACGTTCCTTATTCCTTAGTGCGCTATTATTTGCAGCATGTAACGATCCAGATGGTCATGGACCACATGAGCCGATATCGCTGTTTACACAGATTGATGAGATTCAGTTAGTCGGAGGCGAAACTGCTGCAGAAATTTCTGCATATGATTCCAAGACGAAGAGGCTCTTTGTTATTAATGCCGTAAAACCTGCGATCGATGTCATTAACATGGAAGATCCTTTTAATCTTACCTATGAAAGCGAAATTAGTATCACCGCGTATGGCCATGGCGTTACCAGTGTGTCGGTAAAAAATGGTTTGCTTGCTGCTGCGATTGAATCCAATCCAAAAACAGATCCTGGTAAAGTTGTAGTATGGGACACAGAGACGATGGCTGAGAAAGCCGTAGTAACGGTAGGATCTCTTCCTGATATGGTAACATTTAGCCCTGATGGTTCATATCTTGTAACCGCTAACGAAGGAGAGCCGAATGAAGATTATTCTGTAGATCCAAACGGATCCGTATCTATTATTAATGTAAAGCAAAACTATAGTGTAACCACACTTGACTTTACACCTTTTAACAGCCAGACTCAGTCACTGCTAAGCAAAGGCTATCGTCTGCCTGGCCCTACCGGCATTACATTAGCTGCCGATACAGAGCCAGAGTATCTTACCATTTCTCATGATAATAAAACCGCATGGGTTACCCTCCAGGAAAATAACGGCATTGCAAAGGTTAACCTTAAAAATAAAGTTATTGAAAAGATTTTTCCTTTGGGATTTCTGGATCACAGGCTTCCCGGAAATGAACTGGATCCAAGTGACAAAGACAATGGTTTATTCTTTGGTAACCACCCTGTGAAAGGCATCTTTATGCCAGATGGTATCGCTTCATATGCTTCTGGTGGAACTAACTATTTGGTTACTGTAAACGAAGGCGATAGCCGCATTCGTCCAACCAGCGACGAAGCTTTACCGCCATATGAAGAAGGTGACTTGTTTAACGAAGAATCACGCATTGGTGATGTGGTCCTTGATCCGGTTAAATTTCCAAATGCAGCCGCGCTTCAGGCTGAAGATAAATTAGGCAGGCTGAAAATTACCAATAGAATGGGTGATACTGATGGAGATGGTGACTACGATGAACTGTATACGTTCGGTACCCGCTCTTTTACAATCTGGAATGGTAATACCGGTGCGCGGGTATTCGACAGCGGTCATAAACTGGAAAACTTTCTGATCAGTGAATTACCAGGTCGTTATGACGATGCACGTAGTGACGATAAGGGTGCCGAACCAGAAAATGTTGCTGTTGGTAAAATCGGATCACGTACCATTGCTTTTTTAGGAATAGAACGTGCTGATGTTGTGATGGTAGTCGATGTCACCAATCCTAATGCTCCGATATTTGTTCAGGCACTTCCTACAGGTGATGCACCCGAAGGAATTCTCTTTATTAAAGGCAGTGATAGCCCGAACAAGAGAAGTACGCTGGTTGTAAGTTGTGAAGGCAACGGAAAAGTGAATGTTTTCCAAATGAGCGGTCCTGAAAAAGAGTAGGTTTAATCAATTAAGAATTTAGTCCGAGGTTACATACAACCTCATTCCAAATCCTTTCTCCCTCAACGAAAAGGATCAAAAAGAGTCCCTCTCCACGATCGAGAGGGACTTATTTGTACCGCAAAATGAAATAGTTTACTTTTGCGGCCGCATGAAAAAAATCATTGAGTCCAGGAAACTTTTGGGTGTCGACAAGAATGTAGCGCTTAAGGAATTAAAAACCATATACCGGAACTTTATGAAGGACTGGCATCCGGACAAGTTTCAGGATAACGAAGTGGCCAGGCTGGAAGCTGAAGAAAAGAGCAAAGCCTTTATTGAATCGTATCATCTTCTCGTAAGCATTGCGCCAGAAACGCACGAACAAGAACGCGAACAATATACGCAAGCAATTACGTCGTCTAAAATCATTGACTTCCAATACAAATCGCAGACTTTAACGCTGCACTTTGCAGATGGAAGCCGTTATGAATATTTCGGGTTGCCAAAATCCATTTATGGAAAATTATTAAGTTCAGGATCGCCCGACCGTTTTGCCAGAAGACATATTTACCATTCATACACCTACCGGAAGGTTTCTAAGGCGGCTGAAGTGGCATAAGGAGTCGTCATTCGTTACAAACAAGATATCATAAGCCGGCACTTGTGCTTCAAGGACGTCGGATTGAGGACGTTTATTTCAACCAAAGGAAGTGCCACCGGAAGGTACCCTGATCCGTGTTATCAAGCTAGCGTTCATGCCCTGACTATTTTATCATACGCAGGATTGTTTCACGCGTACTTGCCAAGACTTTCATAGAAAGTCAAAAATGTCCGAAATGCAAAACCCTTTGGAATAAAGCTATTCCCAAGCGGAACTGGCTGGAGCGTGTTTATTATATGGGAACGACACAAGTCCAGCGTAAAAAGTGCAAAGAAAAGTACGTAATATAAAAATGTACACCCAAAAGGTGCGCATTTTCATCTAGCGAGTATTTAGCTAGCGAAAATATCATTGAGAAGCCTGAAATTGATTTTAGCGTTCCTGAAGATAAGAGCGGTTAAATATTGAAGGCAATAAGTTGGTATTTTGGAACTAGGCAATTGTACCGACAAATTTTATTTTAGTAAATTAATTTGAAATGACTTGAACTTTCGAGATAGAAGCCGAACTATCAACAAAAAAGCTATGAAGCCCCTGACCTGTTTCTTTATGCTGCTATTCGTCATTACAAGCTGTAATCGTGATGAAGACGATATTCAACCACCATCTTCCAATTCAATGTATTTTCCTTCAAATACGAACAATGTATGGGAGACAGCATCGATCCCAGCTTTGGGATGGAATCAAGATGCTATTCAACCTTTAATGGATTTTCTGGATCAGAAGAACAAGTCTTTCATCATCCTTGTCAATGGAAGGATTGTAATGGAAGAATATTTTAACGGTCATGACGCAACTCTTACCTGGGAATGGAATAGCGCGGGAAAAACACTCGTAGCCACAACAGTTGGGATTGCCCAGGAAAACGGCATATTGAATATAGATGACAAAGTTTCGGAGTATCTGGATGAAGGTTGGACAAGTGAGCCCCTGGAAAAGGAAAACTTAATTACTTCAAAGCATTTACTCACCATGACTTCAGGCATTAATGATGAAAGTAACCTGGTCATCAAGGCAAACTTAACATACCTTGCCGATGCCGGCACACGATGGTCTTATCATAATGTTTTTCAAAAGTTAATGGATGTAGTTGCCCAAGCGAGTGATCAAGACTTTGAAACATATTTTAACAATACACTGAAGAATAAAATCGGAATGAACGGTTTCTGGAACAATGGACTGATTTTTAAAATATATCATAGCGACACACGCAGTATGGCCAGGTTTGGGTTGCTTGCATTGAACAAAGGAAAATGGAATAATGAACAGATCATAAATGAATCTTTCTTCAATGAGAGTATTACCTCCTCTCAGGATATCAATCCTTCCTATGGATACCTATGGTGGCTTAATGGAAAGTCAAGTTCTATGATTCCTGGTGGGCAAACCGTTTTTCCCGGATCATTGGTACCAAATGCGCCTTCGGATATGTATGCAGCCATGGGCGCAAATGACCAACGTATATATATAATTCCCAGTAAAAATATGGTTGTGCTTAGAATGGGAGATGCGTCTGATCCTGAAAATCCAAACTTCGCCGTATCCGGTTTCGATAACGCACTATGGGAAAAAATTGATGCAGTAATACACTAGGCTGTATGCAAGGACAACAAACAGTGATGGGAAATAATAATTTTGTTTTAATCTATACGATTCCTATGACAAAAAATCTTATCAAAGCCCTTACAGTTTTTTACTTGCTAACTTTTATTGTTTCATGCGACCGACCAGCATGCAATAACACAAATTCAATTTTCGATAAATATTCACCAGAAACAAAAATATATAAGGACGAATTAGTCAAACAACTATCAAATATCGATAAGTCCAGATTGTCGTATTGGATGGACAGTTATCAAGAAGATAAGAATTCACAATAGCTTCATGCACATATTCAGGGCGACGGCCTATGCGCCATAATTGTACTTACATTAAATGGTAAGCGTGAGGGACTTGAAGAAATTATTGAAAATAAAGGAATAGGCTATCGTGGCGCTGAACTGAAAGATCTAAAGTTTAGCATCCGAAAAGACAGTACATCGACTGAATTTATTTTTCACGAGATCAGTAAAATTACTGACTAAGCTAACAACAGTAACTCACCGCAAATCGATAAAATAATAACAGCTGGGCTACACGCGAATGCCCCTGGCTGATGGGACTTAAATCGCTTACTTAGACTAATATCGTACATAAAGTTTGTATCTTGTCGTAAGACATCCCCGTTTGAAAGATATTGTGTTTAAGCACGTCGTGTTTACGCGCTTAACTTTGAGTAAAGTTTGAATGTAGTCATGAGAAAATTAGTCTCATTAATATTCGTGTTTTTATGCCTTTCAGGATATTCGCAAAGGTATCTCGCGGACGAATATCCTGAGCTCGACTCTATTATTGGTGGCACATATGGAACAGCAACAGACTATCAAGGTGTAACACAAAATCTTCAATTTGATTTTTATGAACCGGCAAATGACACCAACTCAAAGAGACCATTAATTATATATCTTCATGGTGGTGGATTTAATTCTGGAAGCAGGTCTTACCCTTCGGTTAAATTAATCAGCAGACGTATGGCCACCAAAGGCTATGCGGTGGCAAATATCGATTACCGTTTAGATCCAGACTTTAATCTATACAATTCCTCCAGCGATAGACGCGCTATGACGGACGCGATGCATGATGCCAAACAAGCCATCAGATATTTTAAAGCAAATGCAGCCATTTATAAAATCGATACGGCTTTTGTTTTTATCGGCGGAGAATCAGCTGGCGCAATCACCGCTATGATGGCATCGTTTGTTGACAAGCAGAGCGAAATGACGCCGTATCCAATGGCAGATCCGAACGATCCGATTGGAAGCACTTCAAACGCTGATATGAGTAACTCGGTAAAGGGTACGCTGTGCCTATGTGGGATGATTTTAGATACGTTGGCCATTGAATCACCAACAGACCCGCCGATTTTATGGACGCATGGCACCGATGATAATTTTATTCCTCTCTGGCTTGCTTTTAATGTAGTATTACGAGCCAGTCATATAGGACTCCCCATTGAGGCGAGACCGTATCAAGGTGCAACGCACTGTCCGTGGTATTATGGCAATCCAAACTGGTTAACTTATTTAGACTCTACAGTAACAGATATTACCAATTTTCTGTACCCAAAAATTTCGCATACCGTTGGAACCAGGAACAAAATACATGGTGAAGAAATTGATATCTATCCCAATCCATTTAAACATATCGTAACCGTTTCGGGAATATCCTTTAACGCAAATGATATTAAGATCTACAATATGGTTGGACAGGATTATACCACCATAATCAATGTAAATGGAAACGATTTAAATTTATCAGGCTTACCCAAGGGAATGTATATTCTGAGAATACAAACTTTTGCTAGGATTGTACATAAGCAATAATGCCTTCACATCAGAAATCGAGGACGTTTGGAATAATTTTTAAGACATTTTCAAAGCCTCACCTCAACCCATTCGCTTTTCCTCTGCGCAAAAAAAACGTCGTGGAATCGATCGTACGTAATGAGGTCGTAAATTAATGGAATGGTACTGATGCCCTGGTCTGTAATTACACCATACTTTCCGTCGCGTTCAACAATAACAAAACCGTTGCCTACATCATTTATAAGCGTGTACTTGGGATGAATCAGCATTTTTCCTGATCCATCACTTAATCCTTTTAACCCATTTAATTCAACAAGCAGATTTTTTGTCGGCAACGCTTCGATGTTATTGTATCGTACGGGCAACACCTGCTTACCTGTTTTATCAATAAGTCCGGATAATCCATTTTGCTGCACCAGTGCATATCCCTCTTTAAACGGCATTACGTCATCATACACCGGTTGCACCGCAATGTTATCCTGCTGATTCACAAAACCCCATTTCCCTAAGATCTTTATGGCGGCATACCCATCACTGAACTTCCGGACTGCTTCATAACGGTTGGCTATACGCAATCTTCCTTTAGCATCAATAAATCCAAACCTGCCGTTTCGTTTTATGGCGCGGTAGCCTTCGGAGGCTTCATAAATTTCTTCTGTGGCTTCCGCCGGAATCACTTGCCTGTTTTCGATCACACCGCTCATATCAATTTGCCAGATGTTTCCGGATGGTAAATACTCCAGCAAATGGTCAGCGAAAATTTCTATGCGGTTGGTGGTAAAATAAATCACAGTACCATTCATCGATTTCAACAACGTTGATGTCGGCGAATATTCGATATACCGGTCTTCGTTAATCACATGAAGCCTATTTTTCCGGGGACTCACCTTCCAATCTTCTTTCAGATCAATGATGCCGTATAGCCCCTTGAACTTTACCACCAGCTGCGCTCCGTTATTCTGAATGATAGAATCGTAGGCACACGCCACCTTTTGAATACCGGCATGGTTTATTATTCCCCAAGCGTCACGTTGCTTTACAGCAAATCCGAAAGGAAGCGGTTGTATCGCTTCATAGCCTTTGTCGGTAAGCCTCGCACCGGCGGAGTCAAACAACATCCAAACTTTTTTTCCGGCCGTGGACTGATCCGCGAAGATGTAACTATTACCAATTATTATTTTATGATACAATGCGGGAACAACTACACTTCCGTTTTTCGTGATAACCCCGTAATAATCTCCTAAACGGTAAATTGCCTTGTTGCGAATAAAATGACTCACATCACTATAGACTGCGCTTGTAATTGGCTTCAATGATTGATCAGTCAATATCGCCTCGTTATTGGTCTTGAGTTCGAGCAGATTTTTTGCCAGCGCGTTTATAGAATCGGCACGTACAGTACGAATGGTTTTGTTTTGTCCATTGAGGACGATCCATTCATCTGCTTCACGCGTTTTTACCGTACCGTTGGGCTGTACAACGATATCGCTATACTTCGCCGGAACTTTCATCACACCGTTTCTATCCACGAGTCCGCGATATTTTCCCTGATAAACGATGGCGTGATCTTTCGTAAACTCCGAAAGACTATCTATCGTGAAATCGGTTATCCGTACACCGGTTTCCGCGTAAAGCGCCGTTTTTCCTTCGAAATTTCTTACTGCATATCGCAGGGTTCCAATGGAACGGATATCCTGGAACTGTTGCGGGATAAGGGTCTTGTTGTTCAGGTCGATCAGTCCATGCCGGTACTGATTACCGATCTTCGTAAACACAATGGCACGTAACGAATTGATTTTAATTCCATCATATACAAACGGAATTATTTCTTTTCCCGTTGTATTAATACATCCTGTCGCCAGCCGTTGTGAATAGGCCGGCATTTTGCGCGCCAGAATAAGCCCGCCTTCTACGGGTTGCAATTCAGCAAATTGATCGGTTGTAATTTTTTTATTGTCAATACTGATTAAGCCCCACCGATCGTTTAACTTATATCCGGTGACGTTATTCACGATAGAAAAATTGCCCTTACTCCATCCTATGGCGTCATATATGGCAGGAATCAAAATTTTTCCCTGTCCATCTTTTAAACCTGTCTTACCATTCTCTTCAAATACGATATAGGCCTGAGCCACGGAAGAAAAGGAAATCAACAGCGTTATAATAAGACTTCGGTATCGCTTCATGTATTGCAAAGTTAGGTGACAAGCCAAGAAATAAGCAGATTTTTTAAGAGATTTGTAGCTAATTCATTACCCGAAAACTTTCAATATGTATATCGAACAATTATATACGAATTGTCTTGCAGAAGCCGCTTACTATATCGAATCGGAAGGTGAAGCTGCTGTGATCGACCCACTACGGGAAACGGAACCCTACATAAAATTAGCAGCTGATCGAAAATCAAAAATCAAGTATGTTTTTGAAACGCATTTTCATGCCGACTTTGTATCCGGCCATATCGATCTGGCCCGTAAAAGCGACGCTGCCATCGTATATGGTCCGATGGCCACAACAGGTTATGCCATCTACACTGCAAAAGACAACGAATTCTTTTCAATCGGAAAAATAAAAATCCGTGTGTTGCATACACCTGGCCATACACCCGAATCTTGCTGTTACTTACTGTTGAATGAAGACGGAAAAGAGCATGCTGTTTTTACAGGTGATACTTTATTTGTCGGTGATGTTGGAAGGCCGGATTTGCTGGATGGCGTAATGACGCAGGAGGAACTGGCGAGTATGATGTACGACTCCCTCAATGAAAAAATCAAAACACTTCCTGATGATGTAATTGTTTATCCCGCGCACGGGCCCGGTTCTGCCTGCGGAAAAAATATTGGCAAGGAAACAGTCTCGACCATAGGCATACAAAAGAAAACGAATTATGCCTTGCAAAATATGTCACGGGAAGAGTTCGTTAAAAAACTAACTGATGGGATCTTACCTCCACCTGCCTATTTCTTTGAAGATGCCCGCATTAATCGCGAAGGCTATGAACCTGTTGAAAGTGTACTTCATAAAAACACAAAGCCGCTCACAATAGAAGCATTTAAGGAAGCGGTGCGAAACGGCGCTATTATACTGGACACACGAAAGGCTGATGATTTTGAAAAGGGATACATTCCAGGATCAGTCAACATTGGCTTAAATGGTCAATTCGCCGTGTGGGTCGGTACCCTGGTTGATATCAACAAAGACATTGTTCTCGTAACTGATTACGGCAAAGAAGAAGAAAGTGTGTTGCGTCTGGCACGCGTTGGATATGAAAGCGTTGTTGGCTTTCTCGAAGGTGGCATCTCCTCATGGACAGAAGAAACCAGCCACGTATATTCAGTTTATGCAGATAGCTTAAAGGACTTACTAAATAAAGGAGCAAGCGTTCTGGATGTGAGGAAACCTGGTGAATGGAATGCCGGGCACCTGCGGGGTGCGCATTTTGTTCCGTTGGCCGATTTTCCGACTAATTTAAATTCTCTTGATAAAAATAAACCTTACGTTGTACATTGCGGCGGTGGATATCGATCCATGACAGCCATTTCGATCATGCACAATCACGGATTTAAAAATCTGATCAATGTATATGGTGGATTTGGAGCCATGGAAAAAGCCGGAATTCCGGTATCCACAGAAGAAGTAGTGGCGCAATAAAACGACAATTGATCATAACATATGACCAAAACGTGAATCGTTGTATATTCCGTTTTCTAATTCTACTGCTTTATTTTTTTTGACTAAAATCACGAACGCTACATGTCCATAAAAATCAGAAAACAGGATGCCTTGAATTATCATACTCAGGGGCAGCCAGGTAAAATTGAAGTTGTTCCCACAAAAGTACTCAGCTCCCAACTTGATCTTGCGCTTGCTTACTCACCCGGTGTTGCTGAACCGTGTAAAGAAATCGCCGCCAATAAAGAAGATGTTTATAAATACACCGCCAAGGGGAATCTCGTAGCGGTGATTTCCAACGGTACGGCTGTGCTCGGTCTAGGTGATATCGGCCCCGAAGCTTCGAAACCTGTGATGGAAGGAAAGGGTGTTCTTTTTAAAAAATTTGCCGGCATCGACGTATTCGATATTGAGATAGACGAAAAAGATCCGGATGAATTCATCAAGATCGTCAAATCACTTGAACCTACTTTCGGCGGTATAAACCTCGAAGACATTAAAGCGCCGGAGTGTTTTAAAATTGAAACTGAACTTCGCGAGAAGATGCATATTCCGGTAATGCACGACGATCAGCACGGCACTGCCATTATCTCTGCCGCTGCATTGCTGAATGCACTTGAAGTAGTCCAGAAAAAAATTGAAGAAATAAAGATTGTTGTAAACGGCGCTGGTGCAGCTGCGGTGAGCTGTACCAAGTTATACATTGCACTGGGGGCACGAAAAGAAAATATCATCATGTGCGATAGCAAGGGCGTGTTGAATAAAAAGCGCACAAACCTGGACAGCATTAAAAGCCAGTTTGTTTCTGATACTTCTCTCGACACATTACAAGACGCTATCAAAGGTGCTGACTTTTTTGTGGGATTATCTGTGGCGGATGCTATTACGCCGGAAGACCTGAACAACATGGCGGAGAATCCAATCGTTTTTGCATTGGCAAATCCCAATCCGGAAATTGATTACAACCTCGCGAAACGTACCCGTCCTGATGCTTTACTTGCCACCGGGCGATCTGATCATCCGAACCAGGTAAATAACGTATTGGGATTCCCATACATTTTCCGTGGTGCACTTGATGTAAGGGCTACGGAAATTAACGAAGCGATGAAACTTGCCGCGGTTCATGCCATTGCAAACCTGGCGAAAGAGCCCGTACCTGACATGGTAGTGAAAGCTTATGGAACAGACAAGATGCAGTTTGGCCGTGAATATCTTATTCCGAAACCACTCGATCCCAGGTTAATCACCACGATATCTCCGGCGGTAGCTAAAGCTGCTATGGATTCGGGAATGGCAAAAAATCCTATCGTAGATTGGGTTGCCTATCACCATGAACTACAGAAAAGAATTGGCATCGATCAAAAACTCATGTCAAGGATTATTGATCGTGCAAAGAAAGATCCCAAACGTGTTGTATTTGCTGAAGCTGATCATCCTAAGATACTGAAAGCGGCGCAGGTACTCAAAGATGAAGGTATTGCGCATCCAATTTTACTGGGAAATAAAGCGTCGATACTTGAAATGATCGAGGAGCATCAGCTCGATCTTCAGGATTGTCCGATCATTTCTCCGCGTGAAGAAGATGAAACGGTAAAACGTTATGCTGAAGTCTTGTATCAGAAACGGCAACGTAAAGGCATGGCCTACAAAGATTGCCTTCGCTTACTCCGTGAGCGTAATTACTTCGCCGCCATGATGGTGGAATTTGGCGAAGCCGATGCCTTGGTAAGCGGATTAACAAAAGACTATCCTAAAACAATTCTTCCTTCGCTGCAAATCATTGGCACCGCGGAAGGTGTGAATCGCGTTGCCGGCATGTACATCATCCTGAACAAAAGAGGCACATTCTTTTTCGCTGATACAACAGTAAATGTAAATCCCAATGCACAGGAACTCGCCGAAATCATTGAGCTTACTGCACGTGGTGTAAAGTTCTTCGATATCGAACCGCGTATTGCGGTATTATCATATTCCAATTTCGGATCTTCCAAAGGGGAAATCCCTGAGAAGACTCAAGGTGCAGTACGGCTGGCGCGCCAAAAAAATCCGGACCTTATCGTAGAAGGTGATATCCAGGCCAACGTTGCCTTCAATACACAAATACAGCAAGAGACTTTTCCGTTCAGCGCCCTGGCGAAAGAAGAAGCGAATACGTTAATCTTCCCTAACCTTGCATCAGGAAACATAGCTTATAAACTACTAATGGAAATCGGTGGTGCCGAAACTATTGGACCAATCCTGCTCGGCATGAAAAAGCCGGTTCATATTTTACAACTTGGAAGTTCGATTCGCGAAATTGTTAACATGGCAGCAATCGCCGTTGTTGACGCACAATTGTACGACCAGAACGATCACTTATAGGTTCAAAGTTCATAGTTTAAAGTTCAAGGTTGGATTGGTGTGAACGAAGGGATTTAGAAAACTGTTTGACGTTCGATGTCTGAGGTTTGAGGTTGGTTTTGCGAAAATCATTTGGGTTGTCAAATCAGCTTAGAAACTTCCGGCAGGTTGATTGAAAATACTTCGCGAATGTTTGCGTTTGAAGTTCGTCTCCCATCGTACCGTCATTCTGAGGGCACGGTTGCAAAGCAAACGCAGGCCGAAGAATCCGCATGATCAAGAAGGAAAACGAGTCGTAACGAAAATCAAAAACACCTCCGTCATCATTTCGATTCAAGTGTACCACAATACGCTTAGCTTTCTTTGACGCCTGCGCCTGAAGGACGATTCGACTAACGATAACGAGAAATGGTTCTGCTTTGCCATGTTTTTAATTAGTAGCGTGATTTTGGTTTTCTTATAACGAGTAGTTTGTTGTGCTATTTTTGGGATTCTTCATTGCGCAAACCGCTGCGCTGTCTGCAATTCGGGATGACTGTAATAGTCTGGTAGATGGCATCGCATCCTTCCTTCAACTTGTTGTCATTCATAAGTGCAGAAACCAATAAGTTACATCCCAAACAAACTCGATTTCTATGGTTTACGCAAGCGCATTTTGGTAATGTTTTTCATACTCCCTGTTGTTTTTTATACACGAGAAAATCCGACTTATTAACTTATTACGCACAGCATTCAACACACTCATTTTGTTTTTACCCTCGCCGACTTTCCGTTCATAAAACTGTCTGATTTCATCGGAACATTGAATGGCAGACATAGCGGCTAAATGAAGGAGCCACTTTAATGTCATATTAGCCATTCTGGAAACTCTGGTTCTACCTCGAATTGAGCTGCCTGAACTGTGTTCGAAAGGAGCAACTCCGGCATAGCATGCAAATTTTTTAGGTTCAGTA
>Ga0196965_1000234_pt1 | contig 38775 bp, 37 predicted proteins | sample S1_20metaG_FD_148668 | JGI IMG/M metagenome (GOLD analysis project Ga0196965, IMG submission 148668) | Soil microbial communities from Anza Borrego desert, Southern California, United States - S1_20 | ecosystem: Environmental > Terrestrial > Soil > Desert | place: USA: California | collected...
TATGGGCAAAGAAATCTTCATCGAGTCCGTTGAATCTATGATACATTTCGGCGCGAATCATCATACAGGCGCCTGTGGACCAGAATACAGGGCGTATGTCGTTATATTGGTTATCGTCCTCTTCTGCATGATCGAAAATTCGCCCCCTGCAAAATGGATAGCCAAACGAATCGATAAGTCCACCTGCTGCACCAGCATACTCAAAATAATTACGTTTCGAATATGAAAGGATTTTAGGTTGAACAGTAGCCATGTCGTTGTTCTTGTCGAGCAGATCAACCATCGGTGTTAGCCACTTGGGCGTTACTTCGATATCAGAATTAAGCAAGACATAATAGTCGGCCTGCACTTGCTTCAACGCCCGGTTATAACCACCACAAAAACCGTAATTGTGCCCGAGCTTAATCACACGAACAGCCGGGAATTGTGCTTCAAGAACGCGAATGGATTCATCGGTTGATCCATTGTCAGCTACGATCACCTCCGCATTTTCACTGTGTTGAATAACAGAAGGGAGAAACTGCTTCAACAGATTCTCCCCATTATAATTCAGGATCACGACAGCCGTATGGCTCATCCCATCATACCACTTAAATCAAAACCCGGTATGTTGGGGATAAGACCTTCCGTACTTTTCCGCATTTCTTCTTTTGCCATAACTTCTGCTTCTTCCTGTGCTTTGTTCACAGCTGCAACAATCAAATCCTGAAGAATGGTTTTGTCATTTGGATTAATTAAGGAAGAATCGATATCCACTTCGATCAGTTGTTTTTTTCCGTTTACAGTAGCTTTCACCATACCCGCCCCGGATTCTCCATAAGCTTTTAGTTTGCCTAAATTATCCTGTGCCTCTTTCATGCGGGACTGAACTTCCTTCATTTTTCCCATCATTTTCATCATGTCAAACATATCGTGTTGGGTTACTGTTTATAATCATTATGTGTCATGTCGCGTTGTTAATTTTTTTATTGCCTTACCCGGCCTCTCCGGCGAGAAGGTTATGAAGCAAAACGACATTGATTCAGGTTGCAATTTAGTGGAAAATCTTTTCGGTTTACTTTCTTAACAGCACGACGTTGCCAGAATGTTTAAGGGTACGACCAGCCTGATCGGTAAATTTCGCAATGAAAACATACGTTCCCTCGGGCATTTTATTTCCCTTGTATGTGCCATCCCATCCTTCTTCGATGTTGGTGGTAGCAAAAAGTAATTCACCCCACCGGTTAAAGATCTGCATCTCAAAGGCAACATTGTATTGCTCTTTTGCGACCACACGAAACGTCCTGTTTTGTTCAATTGTACTGTTTGGAACGAAGGCGGAGGGATACGCAATGCGATTTGATTTAATGATGCGTAACTCGTTTGAAACGGAAGCAGTAACAAGTGGATCGTTTGGTTGGGCTACAATGCGGTAGAAGATCAGTTGTTCATCGTCAGCGTTATCCGGATCATTGTATGTAGTTGATTGCCCTACGTCTACAGAAGAAAGTAATGTGCCATTCACATTGTATCGTTGAACGACGTACGAATTTACATTATTGCTCCAGCCGGTGTAGGGTGTCCAGTATAAGGTTACTGAGTTGTCATCTTCCAAAGATCCGGTTAGTTTGAGGGGACATACCGGTGTACTTAAAGCACTTGTATTTCCACATACATCGTCGTACCCGATTTGATAGCACATATCAAGTTGTGTGTTGTATTCAGGATCGGTAAGGGTTGCTGCTGCCGATGTTCCGATGGAAGCGAATGATGGCGATTTGTAGATTGTGTAAAGTGAGGGTGTGAAGTTTGCGTCCGGAAACCAGTGCAGGTCAACCGCGTTATCATTTACCACGGTGCTGACGTTATTAATTGTGATTGGTACATCGGTTGAGATGGCGGTAACGGTATGGCTTTTTGAAAAACTTTTGTATCCACCTGGATAGTTGGAAACTAACCGGTAAGTGTAATCCGTTCCACAGCGTATATCCATATCGTTATATTGTGATGTTGCAGCAGCCTGATTCGGAAGTGGATCTCCGGGATTTTTTTCTATGCTGAAATCAATCAGTCCTCCCATGGTATTGGTCGTCCAGGTGATTTGGTTGTTGTTGTTTTGAGTGGCTACATGTAACGATGCACTACATAATGTGTTGGTATATACCGGAGGATCGCCTGTACATGGATCAGTTTTTCCTAAACGAAAACAATAATATTCATTGTCTGGATCGAAGCTGGGAAGGTTGATCTGATCTGTATTATAAACCGATTGATTGGGTAAGGCAGGTGTGCCAATCGTTTCGAGTTGATATAACACGTTATCAAATGCGGGATCTTGCTCCAGGTCGAGTACGATCGTATTGTCGGGAGTTACATTCAGTTGTGTAATATCCCTTGCCGGTGTTGCAGCAACAACATCAATGGTCTTTGTGTTTGCCGGGCAATTCGGCATATCTCCGCGTACACTGATGGGCTGGTCATTAACTGCAACCCCATAGCTATACGGCAGTGCGGACCCGGTGGCAACATTGGCATCCGGACCAGCATCATAATCGATGATGTATTGTGAAAATTGTGTATCTGTGATATTCACTTGTACCAAATGCCCATTACATGAATAGAGATCGAAAGCCGGTGGTGTGTCAGGTAGAATTTCCAGGTGAAGTGTTTCTTGCACGGGGTTAGCGCCAATTTGTATACGAATGGTATAAACGCCAGGTGTTGTATAGTTAAAGGTTGCCCCGGTAGAAGCAGCCAGAAAATTTCCATCGCCGAGATAATCAATGGCGCAACCCTGGCCACCCAGCGGACAATCAGTCATGGTAAATGTAATCGTTGTTGGACAGGTTTGCGTATACGGAATTGAAACAGTTCCGGCAGGAGCGCTTGTATTCTGTGCCTGTACACAGTATGTAATAAAAGTACCAATCAGTATAACGATCCTGATAATCATGCGCTAAGATCAAGTTCTTTTAAAAATAATTCGGCATTCTTCATGTCGATGTGCATGGCACGATCATCTTCTATAAACGGTACGGTTGTACGTAAAGTATGGACCAGGTTTTCCAGGTAAGGAGAAGTTTTTCTCGGTTTTCTGAAAGTCAAGGCCTGGGCAGCGGTTATGAGTTCAATGGCCAGAATCGCATATACGTTATTTACGATGCGATGAGCCTTTGTTGCGGCATTTGCGCCCATGCTTACATGATCCTCCTGTCCATTGCTCGAAACAATAGAATCTACAGAGGCCGGTGTGCACAGTTGTTTATTCTGGCTCACCAGCGAAGCGGCGGTGTATTGCGGAATCATAAGTCCGGAATTGATACCCGGATTGGCGACAAGGTAATTGGGTAAATCGCGTGAACCGGAGATCAGTTGGAAAGTTCTGCGTTCAGAGATGCTTCCGAGTTCAGCCAGCGCAATGGCAAGAAAATCGAGCGCAAGTGCAAGTGGCTGTCCGTGAAAATTTCCCGCGGAAATAATTTTATCATCTTCCGAAAATACATTGGGATTATCGGTGACGCTGTTTACCTCGGTGAGCATGACTTGGGTAACATAGGCAATAGTGTCGCTACTTGCGCCATGTACCTGCGGAATGCAACGGAACGAGTAGGGGTCCTGTACGTGTTTTTTTGGTTGATGAAGAAGGTCACTTCCCTCAAGGATAGCAAGAATTTCTTCAGCTGTTTTAATTTGTCCAAAGTGTGGACGAATGGCATGTACTTCCGGAAGAAAGGGTTCGGGCCTGCCTTCATACACATCCAGCGAAAGCGCTGCTACAATATTGGCGAGTCGTTGAATGCGGTTCGCATGGATCACACACCACATGCCATATGCACTCATGAATTGTGTGCCGTTCAATAAAGCGAGACCTTCTTTTGCTTTCAGTTGTATGGGTGACCAGTCCGATTGTTTGTAAAATTTTTCTACTGCGATAATATCATTTTTATAATGTACTTCACCGAGTCCGATTAGCGGCAAGGCCAGGTGTGCGAGCGGAGCAAGATCACCGGATGCGCCTAATGAACCCATTTCAAAAACGCGGGGTATCACCTCGTCGTTGTACATCGCGATGAGTCGTTCTACGGTGGTGATTTGTACACCTGAGTAACCATAAGACAGTGATTGTATTTTCAGGAAAAGCATCAGCTTCACGAGTTCAGCGGGAACATCAGGTCCGGTACCGCAGGCATGTGACTTCACGAGATTCTCCTGGAGTTTTTCAAGCTGATCATGGCCGATATTTCGATTATATAACGAGCCAAACCCTGTGTTGATGCCGTAAATGGGTTGCGTAGAATGGGCTATTTTTTTATCCAGGTATTCACGGCAACGGATAATTTTTTTCTTTGCATCATCGGTAAGCTGAAGCACAACCTTATTGTTCAGGAGCTCTGTAAAATCCTGTAGGGTGAGGCTTGAACCGGAAATAAAATGCGTACGCATACCACGTTACTTTGCCGTGAAAGGTATTAAATATCTGCCGGACTTCAGGAAGTTTTCAGTTAATCCGCATTTGTTAAAGTTCAGTTGCCTGGAGTTTTTGGATCAACCCGTCAATCGTAAGTTTTTCCTGTTCTCCCTTTGTCATATCCTTAAAGCTGTACTGGCCGCTTTGTATCTCGTCGGATCCAATCATGATACAAAAAGGAATGTTTTTCTTGTTTGCATAGTCCAATTGTTTCTTGATCTTGGTTTGATCGGGATAAATTTCCGAAGCAACACCGGCTGTTCTTAAACGGGTTAATAGCGCTAAGCCATGACTAAAACTTTCCGGATCAAAATGACAAAGCAGTACTTTAGATGAAACGGCGGTATTCTTAGGGAATAACTTCAATTCTTCCAGGGCATCGTATAAGCGGTCTACGCCAAATGAAAAGCCAACGCCGGATAAATTTTCCTTATCACCAAAAGCCTGTGTGAGATTATCATAACGTCCACCACCACTTACACTTCCGATGGATACGTTGTTGATCTTAACTTCAAAAATACATCCGGTGTAATAGCTTAATCCACGCGCAAGCGCAATATCAAACTCCACGTGTTCAAGGTCGGCGCCGTAATTTCTGATAAGTTCAAAAACCTGATCTAAATCCGACAGGCCTTTCATGCCGGATTCACTTTCGTTGAACTTATTTTTTAATGTATGCAGCTTCGTATCGTTCGAACCGGTTGTATTTAGTAATTGAAAAAGTAAATCCAGGCTTTTATCTTCAAAACATTTTGCGCGGAGTTCTTCTTTTACTTTCTCCTCACCAATTTTGTCGAGTTTGTCTATGGCCACGAATAAGGAAGTTTCATTGCCTTTGGCGCCAATAGTTTCTGCTAATCCGGACAGCACGCCGCGGTGATTTACTTTAATGGTGTAGTTTGTAAGTCCTAATCCTGAAAAAACTTCTTTGATCATCAGGATGATTTCGGCTTCACAGATCAGTGAATCAGTGCCGACCACATCAGCGTCACATTGATAGAACTCACGATACCTTCCTTTTTGAGGTCGATCTGCGCGCCACACCGGTTGAATCTGATATCGCTTGAACGGAAATGAGACATCGTTGCGATTCATCACCACATACCGCGCGAAAGGAACGGTTAAATCATAACGCAGTCCTTTTTCGGAAATTTCGGATGTTAAGCGTTTAGCGTTTCGCGACTGCAGTTTTTGGTCATTAATATCTTTAAGGAAGTCACCTGAATTCAGGATTTTAAACAGCAATTGATCACCTTCTTCACCATATTTTCCAGTAAGGGTAGAAAGATTTTCCATGGCTGGCGTTTCCAGGGGCTGAAATCCGAACTTTTTAAAAACTGACCGTATGGTGTCGAGGATAAATTGTCTTTTGGCCATTACAGCCGGACCAAAATCGCGTGTTCCTTTCGGTAAAGTTGGTTTTTCCATAAGTCGCGCAAATTAACGTACCGAAGGGGTTATATATCAAATGTTGTAGTGGTAATTTCCTTTCCTGAAACCGGGATGGGTTGTAGGGCCCTGAATTTCACTGAAAACTTTGCCAGGTTCTTTGTAAAAATCAAATTCCGGGTTAATTTTGCGCTCCCTTTTAACAAAAACCGCCATGGCAGTAACACGATTAAAGAGAAAGAACCGCAAAGACAAGGCTAAATCAGCGGTTAGACGTCAGACATTGAAGATTCAAAACGCGAAACCCGTTATTAAAAACGTGGATATCGAAGCAGTTAAGAAAGAATTTGAAGCTAAGGCAAAGGCTGTTAAGTAGTCGATTCCTGGTTTTTTAGAACTTTTTATAAGGAAAGCGCTTGTGAGAGCGCTTTTTTTGTTGTGTGGCAGTAATTTGGTTAATGGCGAAACATCGCAATTTATCTTTTACTAAAAGACATCTCCAATCGGCTATTCTTCTATGTGTCCTCCCTGCCTTGAAATCTTGCCTCCTTCCAATTGGCAGGGTTGTTTTTTATGTATTCAGAAATACGATTAAACGATTCATCACTTCTGATGATATGATCATGAAAACGTGATTGCCATGCGAATTGTAATCCCAATTGGTTGCAATACCGGGTAACGGATGATTTGTATGAACGGATGATGGTTGATATGGTATTTGGTTTTGGCGAAATCGCGGCCATTTGGTGATTTTTGGGATTGGTTTTTTCCGTTTCGGTAGGGACGTTGCATGCAACGTCCCTACCGAAACGGAAATCATTCGCAACGTTGTTACCATTCAAAATCAATATCCCGTGAACGTGATTGGGCATCACCACAAATTCACCTAATTCAACGTTCTTCGCATGGTTTTTTATTTGATCCCATAGCACATGGGCAATGGCGCCTGCGGGCGACATGTTCATTTTGTTATTGTTAATTTCGCCGAAAAAATGTTCGCGGTTGTGGGTGCAAATTGTAATAAAGTACGCACCATCGCTGCCATAATCCCAATTTCGCAATCGGGCGGAATCGCTTCTATATTTTCCTTTAAATTTTTCGGACATTATGCGCCAAATTTTGCCCAACGTGATGATCCTTAATCTAACTTTTATTGAATATAATACTTTTCGTTTATACTAAAACTGGCAATGACGCTCAGTCTGTATTTTCGAAAACATTAAACAAATGCGAACCTCAAACCGGAACATCAAACGTCAAACAATTTTCGAAACGCCTTTGTCAAAAATACTCCCTAACTTTGAATCTGGAACTTTGAACTTTAAACTCATGACGAAAACCCACCACTTCGTAAACTGGAATGTAAACGGCATCCGGTCTATCATAAAAAAAGATTTCATCAAGGATGTTGAGCAGATGGATCCCGATGTTCTGTGTCTGCAGGAAACGAAGGCTGGTCCGGAAGATGCGCGTTCAGCACTGGAGTTATTGAAAGGATATCATGTGCATGTGAATTGTTCAAAGGCGAGAAAGGGTTATTCGGGAACCGCAATCATTTCGAAGGAAGAACCTATCCAAGTTACATGTGATATCGGGATGGGAGAGTTTGATCAGGAAGGCCGTGTGATGACCGCTGAGTTTGCGACTTATTTCCTGGTTACAGTTTATACGCCAAACTCCGGTGAAGGACTGGCGCGTCTTGACTGGCGGGAAAAATGGGATCAGGAATTCAAGCAATATTTGTTGTGGTTGAATAAACGTAAGCCGGTGATCGTATGTGGTGATTTCAATGTAGCCCATCAACCCATCGACATTGCGCGACCAAAAGAAAACTTTAATAAATCAGCGGGTTATACGCAGCGTGAGATCGACGGATTTACACGTCTTCTTGAAGCCGGTTTTGTTGACACATTCCGAAGGTTTTATCCTGAAGAAGTGAAGTATACGTACTGGAATTATGTAACCAATGCCAGGGCAAAAAACACCGGTTGGCGTATTGATTATTTCCTTGTTTCGGAAAGGTTGGTCCCACAGATAAAGGATGCCATGATCTACAATCAATACCTGGGTTCCGATCATTGTCCTGTCGGATTGAAGATCGATTTGTGATTTTAATTGATAACCACACGCATAGTAGTTAATCTACTCAGCACGTTCAATTTCCGCACCCAGCGCTTTTAATCTTCCTTCGATGTTTTGATACCCACGATCAATTTGTTCGATGTTGGAGATTTCGCTTGTTCCATTGGCGGATAGTGCTGCAATCAGCAACGCTACCCCTGCACGAATATCCGGCGATGACATTTTGATTCCGCGTAACGATTGTTTTCGCTCCAGGCCAATCACTGTAGCGCGGTGCGGATCACATAAAATAATTTGAGCACCCATGTCGATCAGCTTGTCTGTGAAGAAAAGCCGGCTTTCAAACATCTTCTGATGAATAAGCACAGTGCCTTTGGCCTGCGTTGCTACAACAAGCACTATACTTAATAAGTCAGGCGTAAAACCGGGCCATGGTGAGTCAGCGATGGTAAGGATTGAGCCATCGATAAATGTTTCAATCTCATAGCGTTCCTGTGATGGAATAAAAATATCATCTCCCCTGAACTCCATTTTAATGCCGAGACGTTTAAAGATATCGGGGATGATGCCAAGCATATCGATGCGGCAATTTTTGATGGTTACTTCAGATTGCGTCATGGCGGCTAAGCCGATGAAACTACCAATCTCAATCATGTCGGGCAACAGAGTATGTTCTGTACCTCCTAATTTTTCTACGCCTTCGATGTAAAGTAAGTTGGATCCAATGCCAGTAATCTTTGCACCCATGCGGTTTAGCATAAGGCACAACTGCTGAAGGTAAGGCTCGCAGGCTGCGTTATACAATGTTGTTTTTCCTTTCGCGAGCACGGCTGCCATCACGATGTTTGCTGTTCCGGTTACAGAAGCTTCGTCCAACAACATGTAACAACCCTTCAATTCCGAAGCATCAATATGGAAGAGATGTTCTTCTGCATTAAAATTAAATTTTGCGCCGAGCTTCTCGAATCCTAAAAAGTGTGTGTCCAATCTTCGTCGACCAATTTTATCACCTCCTGGTTTTGGCAAACTTGCTTTTCCGAATCGTGCGAGAATAGGTCCAAGTAACATAACAGAACCTCTCAGTGCAGCTGCTTTCTTTCTGTATTGATCAGATTCTAAAAAAGGTATATTAATGTTTTCAGCTGTAAACCGATAAGAACCCGGACCAAGGTTTTCAACTTTAGATCCAAGGTCACCAACCAGTTCAATCAGTTTATTGACATCAACAATATTGGGAAGGTTATGAATGGTAATCGGCTCTGCGGAGAGGAGGGTGGCGCTTACTATTTGCAACGCTTCATTCTTTGCGCCTTGTGGGATGATTTCACCTTTTAATTTCTTCCCACCTTTTATTCTAAAAATGCTCATCGGTTCAATTGGAGAGTTTTATTTCCGGTTCAAGATCGGAAAACAATTGAAATAACAAAAGAAGGCACGAAGTACGAGGGACAAAATACGAAGGAAGAGACGGGAGCGAAGAGGAATAAATTATGAGGTAAGAATTACGATAGCGGTGTCATTCACCTCGTGCCTCGTACTTCTTACCTCGTACCTTCACAATCATGTGTCTCTTCTGCGACGGAAATTATTGTTGTTGCTGCCACCTTTGTTTTTGTTAAACGGGCGATGGCCGCCACCTTGATGACGCTGGCCGCCAGCCTGATGTCCGCCTTGCTGCGGGCGAGCTTTCTTGCGCTCTTTGTATAATTTTTCGAACAGGTTGTCTTCACGAACTTTGTCGATGGTCATGTTTAAAGCGCCACCTGACATCGCCTGAATATCCTTTAAGATGACAGAGTCATCCAACGTTTCCTTGTTCCAGTTACCGTAGAACGTCTTCATCAGTTTACCAAGATAGATAATAGCATCCTGACGTTCCTGAGGATCTTCTTTCTTCAAGGCTTCCTTCACCAGTTTCTCAATGTTTTTTCCGTAGTGTTTGAATCTCACATCACTCTGTGGATAGTCCATTCGCATGGGTTTCTTAAACAGGATTTCTCTCTCCGGCACAGGGAACGGATTGTTTACATCGAGGTCGAAATCTGCAATGATGTAAAGATCATCCCACAGGCGCTGCGGGTCATCCCCTTGCTCTTTAATGGAAGGTGTAAGCTGCTTAATCAATTCGATCAAGGTGTACGCGAGGTCGGTGCGTTTTTCTTTGTCAGGTACGTTGCGGATGTATTCAATTAATTTTTGAACATTACGCCCATACTCTTTCAAGATGATGCCAGGACGTTGGCTGTTGTATTCTAAGGTCATAAATTGTTTTAGTAATCTTTCTGGAAGATTTTTCTTTTTTGCTGTTTTGCTTAAGCCTTAACTTCTGCGAAAAACGAATTGTTATTTAATCAAACGTTGCGGCAAACTTGGGTGTGTTAAGGACTTTCAAGGGATATTTACCTGCAAAATAGCGGTTATTTATTCAATATTAAAATTTAAGGCCAATAGCTTGAAATTTTACTTCCAATGGGTGAAAATTCCGGCCGATGGCTACTCAACAATCCTGAGTTTGGCAAAACTCAACAAGAGGGTTTTTTCGCCCACTGCCGAAAAATTGATTTTAGCTTTCCGGTCTGCCCCACTCAGGTCCATTTGTGTTACTGTCCCGAAACCAAATTTGGGATGCTCCACCTGCATGCCTTCCTTTAACCCGGAGGTATCACTGGGTTTAAAATCCACAGGAGGTTTATACGCAGAAGGTTTCGGCGCTACGCGTGTTGATGAAATGGTTTTTTTAATTCCATTTACCAAGTTCTTTGCATACTGACTCGACGGCGCCGGTGCAGATTCCAGCCCGGCAAACTTGGTGCTAACCTTGATGAAGCTTTCATCGATATCGTCGAGAAAGCGACTGGGCTCACAGTTTTTCAGTCTACCAAAACGATAACGCGTTAGGGCATACGATAAAAATAATTTCTTCTGCGCACGCGTAATTGCCACGTAAAAAAGACGTCGTTCCTCTTCCAGATCCGCGCGACTACTCAACATCATTTGTGAAGGGAAGAGATCTTCTTCCATGCCCACCATGTACACATAGCGGAACTCAAGTCCTTTGGCCATGTGAATGGTCATCAGCGTTACCTTATCGGGATCCTTGTCTTTGTCTTCATCCTGACCTGTAACGAGGGAAACTTCCTGTAGAAACGAACCCAGACTTTTGTCTTCCCGTTCCGGATTGTCTACAAATTCTTTTATGGCGTTCAGTAATTCCTGAACGTTTTCATATCGGCTAAGTCCCTCGACGGTTTTATCTTCGTAAAGTTCGCGGAGCAGTCCTGAACCTTTGGCGATTTCAAAAGCCGCGTCGTAGGCATCTTTGCGTTGTACTTCAAGTTGAAAACGGTTGATCATGGCTACGAAATCTTCAATCGGGCCGGCAGATCGACCACCGATAAAAGTCTGTGCATTTTGAATTACTTCCCAAATTGAAATGGCATGATCATTCGCAGCAACAATTATTTTATCCACCGTGGTGTCGCCAATGCCGCGTTTGGGGAGATTGATAATTCTTCTGAAAGAAGCTTCATCTTGTTGGTTGAGAGAAAAACGCAGGTAGGCAAGAATGTCTTTGATCTCTTTACGCTGGTAGAACGATAATCCACCTACCATTTTGTATTTGATGTTCATGCGGCGTAGCGCTTCTTCAATTGCACGCGACTGGCTATTGGTTCTGTAGAGGATGGCAAAGTCACTGAACTTAAGCTGATGCTGCATTTTCTCCTGGAAAATGGATGTTGCTACCAGTCTACCTTCTTCATTGTCAGAAAGTGCTTTGATCAATTCTATCAGGTTACCATCTTCATTGGCAGTCCAAACATTTTTGGGGAGCTGTGCACGGTTCTTTTTAATAACAGAGTTTGCCGCGTTTACGATATTTTGCGTAGAGCGATAATTCTGTTCAAGCTTGATGATCTTGAGTTCAGGATAATCCCGTTCAAAATTTAAAATATTTGAAATGTCGGCACCGCGAAAAGCGTAAATACTCTGCGCATCGTCGCCAACAACACATATGTTTTCCCTTACAGATGAGAGCTTACGAATAATGTAATACTGGCACAGGTTGGTATCCTGGAATTCGTCAACAAGTACATATTGAATACGGTGTTGATATTTATTGAGCACCTCCAGGTGTTCCCGAAAAAGCTTATCCGTGTTGAAAAGGAGATCATCGAAATCCATGGCGCCGGACTTAAAGCAGCGCATGGCGTAGGTCTTGTATATCCGGCCAATTTCAGGACGCATGTTTGCCGCATCGTCGGCCATTAATTCAGCATGACCAAGATATTCCTGCCAGCCGATCAACCGGTTTTTTGCCGCTGATATGCGATTAAAAACTGTGCTGGGTTTGTAGACTGTATCGTCGAGGCCCATCTCTTTTACGATATTTTTAATCAGCGTTTTTGAATCGTCGGTATCATAAATGGTAAAATCGGAAGGATAACCCAGGTGACGTGCTTCCGCACGTAAGATGCGCGCGAATACAGAGTGGAAAGTCCCCATCCAGAGGTTTCGCGCATCATGTCCTACCACCTTTTCAATACGTTCGCGCATTTCTTTTGCCGCCTTATTGGTAAAAGTAAGCGCCATGATGTTGAAGGGGTCGACACCTTTGCTCATCAGGTGAGCGATTCGATACGTTAATACCCGCGTTTTGCCAGATCCTGCGCCGGCAATCAACATACAAGGCCCATCGGTATTCACTACACCTTCCCGCTGGGGTTCATTAAGGGTTTCTAAATAATCCATCGTAAAATATAACCTGCAAATAAACTCACTATTTCCCGGATTTTCTGGTTTTGTTGTCTTAGAAAGTCTGGAAAGAAGGGAATGTTTTTTTAACTTTTGAAGTTTAATTTTTCAGAAAATCCCCAGAAAGGGGCATAAAAAATAAAAATCGCGGTTGAAGAGACAACATATTTATCGAATGAAAAATTGCATCCTGTAAAAATTCCCGGAATCCGGTAAATTGCAGCGAAATTAACTAATTTCAATTGTCCCATCTTATTGGGTTGAAATTTTTAGCGTGCTTTTGGACTTTAGTCCAAGGGAAGTTCTGAATGAAGTCGGCCGGGCAAGAGGCCTTTGAAAGATAAATAACACAGTTCCAAATGATTAAAGTAGGTGAAGTTTTAGTATCAGATGATGTGCGCGACAAGGAATTTGTGTGCAACCTTGAAAAGTGCAAGGGCGCCTGTTGTGTGGAAGGTGACTATGGTGCTCCGTTGGAGGAAAATGAACTTCCGATCCTTGAAGAGATTTACCCGATCGTAAAACCATATCTCTCCCCGGAAGGGATCAAGGCAATTGAAAAGCAGGGAAAACACACTGTGGATGATGATGGCGAGCTGTGTACACCTGTAATTGATGGCCGGGAATGCGCGTATGCGATGTATGATACGAAAGGTATTTTGAAATGTGGCATAGAGCAGGCTTATCTGGACGGAAAGATTACGTGGAAAAAACCCATATCATGCCACCTATACCCTATACGCATTACTTCGAAAAAGAATTTTGAAGCCTTGAATTACCATAAATGGCACATCTGTTCACCAGCCTGTGCGTTGGGTAAAGAGTTGCAGGTTCCGGTTTATAAATTTTTAAAAACACCCCTGATTCGGAAATACGGTGAACAGTGGTATAGCGAGTTGGAAGAAAAGATTATAGAATCGCTGAAGGAAAAATCACTTAAGGAAAAGAAAAGCGAGAAACCAGAAACACGGAAGAAGTAGAAAATGAGAAGCTGAATGGCCGAGTGTTTGTAGCAAGCTTCAAGGAGCAGGCTGTAAGCTGCAAGTGCGGTGTTAGCTCTTTAAGTTTTTCGAGAAGCGTGGAGCTTCGAGCCGCAAGTTGTATTTGATTCGAAACCCTCGTGTTTTGAGATACTTAGGTACAGCCCGGCGAGCTGTACGGGGATTAGTTATTCGTTATCAAAAGCCAAATCATGCTATTCATAAATTATGTCCCTTGAAGTCGATTTTTTGATTTTGCTAGTGAATCAATTTTTTCTTTTGATCTTGGGGATCTTTCAGCATAGAAATCAACCTCAGACCTCAAACTATTAGTGTCCGGGAAAAACTCATCAAGCGCATCAATCACGTTCGGAAAAATTGTGTCGGGAGTGGTATGCCTCCTTCAGTGTTGATCAATATTAATTAGATGATCTTTCATTCACGTTTTTTTCGCCTCCCGGGCCGGCTTGGCCCAGCATACTGGTGTTGTCGCTGAACCTTATCCGCGCAAACCCCTGCCAGACCAAAGATAATGTTATGCGACAACACCAGTATGCTGAACGATGGTGTGGGTGTGCCCTCATTCTGTGATTACTGAAAATAGTACGTTTTCTAGTTTGAAACGCAATTTTTTTAACAACTCCAGTTTGTTCCGGACACTAATAACCTCAAACATCAAACCTCAAACAATTTCGCAAACCCTTCGTTATCGAACTCCAACCTTGAACCTGGAACTTTGAACCATGAACCATGAATTTTTAAGTTACCAATCCAATCCTTCTCGCAAGGTCTGAAGAGAATAGGTTCGTTGGATCGTATTTCTTTTTGATATCGAGCCATGTTTTGTACTGTGGATACATCGCTTTGAAGGTGGGCTCATCAAGATAGGCATCTTTGCCGAGATAAATTCGGCCGCCCATGTCGAGGATCATCTGGTCGAGTTTTCTTGTAAAGGGTTTTAGCTGTGGAGTAATTGGAAAATCGATAGCAAATGTGTAACCCTCGAAGGGGAAGGAGAGGAGCCCACCCTGATCTTTTCCAAATCGCTTGAGAACATTTAGAAAGGGGATGCAATTGCTGCGTGTGATCTCTGTTAAAATGGTACGGATATTTTCGTGACCATTCTGCATGGGAATTACAAACTGGTATTGGATGAATCCACGTTTACCATACCCCCGGTTCCAATCGTTAATCATGTCGAGTGGATAAAAGAAATTTTCATAGTGTGAAATCGCAGGCGCTGATTTTTGCATCCAATACAAAACAACATCAAGCATGCGTACTGTTGCCGAATTAAGTACAAAGCCAGGAAGATAAAACGGCACAGTTAGTTTTGGTTTCTTTCCGATTTTCAAGGGTTCGTCTTTCAATTTGTCAGGCAGATCATAAATGCCCGCATGATTTCCTGTGGTTAACACACCCCGTCCGAGGTTTTTTCCTTTTGCCATGGGATCTATCCATGCTACGGAATAAGTATAATCCTGGTCACAGTCATCTATTGCCTGAAGCATTTCCGTCAGATTTCTGGCGGGGAAGGCCTGCTGTTTGAAATAAGTAGTTGCAATTCTTCGAAGTTGAATGGTGGCTGTCAGGATGATTCCGAGCAGACCTAATCCGCCAAAGTTTGCCCAGAACAGATCTTGGTTTTCTTCGCGACTGGCACGCACCACTTGTCCGTTCGCAAGGAGTATCGTAAAATCATAAACACAGTTAACGAACGATCCGTCTGCGTGGTGCGCTTTGCCGTGCACATCATTGGCGATGGCACCTCCAACTGTAATGTATTTCGTGCCTGGTGTAATCATGGGAAACCATCCACGCGGTGCAAGGTGGATGATAATTTCTTCGAGTGTGGTGCCAGCTTCACAGGTTAATATTCCGCGTTCGGCATCGAAGGAAAGAAAGTGATTCATCTTCTCCATCTTCACCACGAGGTGTTGGGTGTTCGTGGCCTGATCGGCATAACTTCTGCCAAGACCACGGGATAACAGCTGATCACCATTTAAGGTTTTCACCATATCCTGCACATCGCGTGCATAAGTAACTTTGCTGGTTGATTTGGGGATATTGCCCCAACCTGAAAGCATTTCTTCGTGAACTTGCATACTTGTACTGGTAGTCGGCGAACCGAATTCGATACGCGAATTTAAAAGATAAAACTTGAGAACCCTTGTATGGCTCAGGATATCAATTTTTCATGCCAATGGCATTACTTTTTAAGCGATTAGTTTTCAAATGTTAATCCTATGAAAATAAATATGAAGATAAAAGCGCTGATGTTCATGGCGTTAGTTGCTTTTGTAACACCTTCCTTTTCAGCCGTATCAGGACCTGTTGTACCGGTGACAGAAACGCCTGAAGCTGCTGTATCACGCTTATCACAGCGTTTGGAAGAGATTAAAGAAATGGATCGTTCTACATTAAGCCGCGCTGAAAGAAAAGCGCTGCGGGTTGAAGTGCGGTCAATTAAGAAGGAAATGGCTGCCCTGAGTGGCGGTGTTTACATCAGCGTTGGTGCTATTTTACTCATCGCGTTGTTATTGATTTTGTTATTATAATCGGTTACATGCTGTTGATGTTATTACAATTCAACAGGGTTACCAAAAAAAAGGATACTGCTGGTTAGCGTATCCTTTTTTATTGGAATATATAATTACCGTTATTTTTTCGATAGCACAGAGAAATCGAAAGATGTTTCCAGGAATTTCGTCGTGAATTTACCAGAGCGGAAGATGGCATTGTCCATTAAGGCCAGGTGAAATGGGATGGTGGTTTTAATTCCTTCAATCACGAATTCACTCAAGGCACGTTTCATGCGGGTGATCACTTCTTCTCTTGACTGACCACTTACAATAAGTTTCGCAATCATTGAATCGTAATTTGGCGGAATAGTATAGCCAGCGTAAACGTGGCTATCAATACGCACACCATGACCGCCAGGTAAATGCAGATTTAAAATTTTTCCTGGAGAAGGACGGAAACCATTAGCAGGATCTTCTGCATTAATGCGGCATTCCATTGCAAACAGATTCGGATAGTAGTTTGTGCCAGAGATTGGCACACCTGCAGCTACTTTAATTTGTTCTTTGATCAGGTCATAGTCCGTTACCTCTTCAGTGATTGGATGTTCTACCTGGATACGGGTATTCATTTCCATGAAATAGAAATTACCGTATTTATCTACGAGGAACTCAATTGTTCCTGCACCTTCATAGTTAATTGCTTTCGCGCCTTTGATGGCAGCTTCGCCCATGCGTTCGCGAAGTTCCTGATTCAGGATAGGTGAAGGCGTTTCCTCAACAAGCTTTTGATGTCTGCGTTGAATGGAACAATCGCGCTCTGACAAGTGACACGCCTTTCCATACTGATCACCCACAAGCTGGATTTCAATATGTCGCGGCTCCTCTACAAATTTTTCGAGGTAAAGACCATCGTTACCAAAAGAAGCGCTGGCTTCGCGCTTTGCTTCGTCCCATGCTTTTTTAAAATCGTCCGGGGAATTAATGATGCGCATGCCTTTCCCACCACCACCGGCTGTTGCTTTTACGATTACAGGGTAGCCGATTTCTTTTGCCAGCTTTATACCTTCTTCAACGGAACTTAACAGGCCATCTGAACCGGGTATGGTAGGAACACCTGCTTTTTTCATGGTTTCTTTAGCTGTAGACTTATCGCCCATGGCTTGAATCATAGCAGGCGTAGGACCGATGAATTTTATACCATACTCATGACAAATCGCAGAAAATTCTGCCCGTTCGGATAGAAAACCATAACCCGGGTGAATCGCATCTGCGTTGGTGATCTCTGCAGCAGAAATAATGCGTGGAATATTCAGGTAAGAATCTTTGCTCGGGGCATCTCCAATACAAACGGCTTCATCTGCAAAGCGTACGTGGAGGCTTTCGCGGTCCGCTGTCGAATATACGGCAACCGTTTTGATGTCCATTTCTTTACAGGTTCGTATAACCCGTAGAGCAATCTCGCCACGGTTTGCTATTAATATCTTTTTAAACATGCATTAATTTTAAATTTGAAACTATCAAACCGGAATACCAAACGCGGTTTGCTGTTACTGAAACCGTTTAATCAGGTTCTACTACGAAAAGTACCTGATCATATTCTACCGGAGTAGCATTCTCAATCGCCACTTTTACAATCGTGCCACTTACTTCAGATTCAATTTCATTGAACAATTTCATGGCTTCAATGATACAAACTGTTTGGCCTTTTGTGACTTTGTCTCCCACAGAAACAAAAGGTGGTGAGTCAGGCGTTCCAGATCGGTAGAAGGTACCAATCATTGGTGATTTAATATCCACTGTGGTTGACGAAGTTCCCGATTCAGCAAGTTTCTCCACTTTTGGTTGTGAGACTGCGGGTGTTGGTATTGAAACTGGCGTAGCAGGTTGGTGTGTTACCACTGCATGCGTTGCTGGAGAAACCATCGAAGACTTAAAAACTTTTTGGTCAGGCTCACGCTTAACGTGAAGCTTCAGTTCTTTGGTTTCTATGTCGACCTCGTTAAGACCTGTCTTCGAAATAAAATCGATGAGGTCTCTGATTTCCGACGTTTTCATCTCTGGTTGGTTAACCGGATCAGGCCGGGAAGATTTTTGTGCTTTTTTAGCAGGCGTTTTTGATATTGTTTTTTTACTCATGATCAGGGCGTTATTCTTTAACACGTTCTACGTATGAACCGGTGCGTGTATCGACTTTGATTTTTTCACCGGCGTTGATAAATAATGGTACCCGTATTTCGACACCGTTTTCGAGTGTAGCTGGTTTCAGTGTGCGTGTAGCAGTGTCGCCAGACAGACCTGGCTCGGTATATTGAACTTCAAGAACAACATGCGATGGCGCTTCAGCTGTGATTGGATTTGTTCCATCTTCAAAAGCAATTAACAAGGTAACGCCTTCTTTAATGAAGTTCACAGATTGTCCGAGCAGTTCTTTGTCGATATACACCTGATCAAACGTAACGTTGTCCATGCAAACCAGGCTTGAACCGTCGGCATACAGATATTGATATTCTTTTGTTTCTACACGAAGTATCTGCACCTCCTCACCAGGACGAAAGCGATTCTCTGCAATTTTTCCATTGCGTATGTTGCGCATTTTGATTTGATAAAAAGCGCGTAAGTTACCCGGTGTGCGGTGCTGGAGTTCTTCCACCTGCATAATTTCACCGTTATAGCGCATGAAATTTCCTTTATTCAGATCGGAAACAGTTGCCATAGAAATTTTTTAGGTCGTTAAGTTACAAATCAATTATATAAATGCAATTCAGTTACTGTTTAGGGAGGGCCAACGTCATTTGGCATCGTAAGCCCACTTTACATAAACCGAGCCCCACGTAAAGCCTCCGCCAAACGCAGCCAGAATAAGGGTGTCACCTTTTTTTAATTGTTTCTCATAATCCCATAATAAGAGCGGGATGGTTCCACCTGTGGTATTACCGTAACGTTCAATATTCATCATCACCTTTTCTCCCGGTATACCCACCCGATTTGCAGTGGCATCGATAATTCTTTTGTTAGCCTGATGTGGAACTAACCATGCAATATCCTCCGGTTGAATTTTGTTCCGCTCTACGATTTGCGCCGCTACATCAGCCATATTGGTTACCGCAAATTTGAAAACAGCAGCACCTTCCTGATAAACATAATGCTGACGCGAATTCACCGTATGCTGCGATGCCGGTAAGCGGCTTCCACCGGCTTTCATGTGAAGGTACGTCTCTCCACCGCCGTCACTCTTGTGGATAGAATCCATAATACCTACTTCTTCCGTGGTAGGTTCTAGTAAAACACAACCTGCGCCATCTCCAAAAATGATACACGTTGTCCGGTCGGTGTAATCAAGAATCGCCGACATTTTGTCGCCTCCAACAACAATTACTTTTTTATATCGGCCCGACTCAATAAAAGTTGCGCCTGTTGTAAGCGCATAAATAAATCCTGAACAGGCAGCACTCATATCAAAACTAAAAGCATTCACAGCACCTACAGCGGTAGCTACAATGTTGGCTGTAGCAGGAAATGTCATGTCTGCCGTTACAGTTGCAAAAATGATGAGATCAATTTCCTTTGGATCTGTTTTTGTTTTCGCGAGCATATTTTTGATCGCTTCTATCCCGAGTACAGACACGCCCTGGTTTTCACCCTTAAGAATTCTTCTTTCTTTTATTCCTGTGCGGCTGGTGATCCACTCGTCGCTGGTTTCTACCATTGTTTCGAGTTCCTCATTAGTAAGAATGTAATCCGGAACATATCCGCCCACTCCGGTAATTGCTGCTCTGGTCTTTGTCATAATTTTTATTGTGCCCGGGTGTTAAACACCGTATAAACGAAAATGCTCGATGAGGGCAAATCATCGAGCAAGTGTATGATGTAAAATTACCTCTTAACAGAGGTGGAGTTCGCGTGTTTCTCGTTCCCGATCCTGGTGTATTTTATCAGGATTCCAGCACACTGAAATATTCGGAAAGCGAAGCCGTTCATGTAATTACGCCAGCACTTCTTTTTCCATGACCACTTTACCGTTATAGTAAAGTTTTCCTTCTTGCCAGTACGCACGATGTGGCAAGTGATGTTCACCAGTAGTAGGGCACACAGTCAGTTGTTTTGCAGTGGCCTTGTAGTGCGTTCTTCTTTTATCTCTTCTGGTTTTCGAGGTTTTACGTTTCGGATTCGGCATAGTCTTAAAACTGTTTTATTTTAATTTCTTTAATATATTCCAGCGAGGATCAATATTCTCGTCTTCGTTTTTACTTTCTTCCGGTGTACCGGAAGAATATACAATCTTCCCTTCAATCGATTCATCCTCCTGCATCTCTTCTGTTCTGAACCTCGGGTGAAGTTTCTTTATCGGAACCGCAAGCGCGATAAATTCATATACATACTGACCGATTTCAAGTGTGGCAGTATCGTGTGTGATCATTATAATCTCATCACTGATTTCTTCGTTTTTTTCGCCGTACTTGAACAGAATTTTTTTCTGTGTCTTGATCGGAAAGTCAAACAATTCGAGACTGCGGTCACAAGTCAAAACTGCAATTCCGTTAATCTTAAAAGTTGCTTCAATAAACGTTTCGTGCTTATTCAACTCCACCTCCACGTCAAACTTTCCGTTTGAAATAAGATCACTTCCGTATTGCCCGAAAAATTTATCACCGATCTCATAGTCGAAATGGTGCAGCTTATTGCTCAGGCCTATTATGTTTATTCCGTAAGCCCCCACATCCTTAAAATTAGTCGGCAAATTTAGGAAATTAATAAGAATCTTCACCAGCCGATAAGCAGATTTTACCGGTGTATTAAAGTGAGGCGATATTTAAGTTACGAAATGGGCCAAAACGAAGCAGAAAGGCCGTTTTTTAAGGTTACATGTAATCCCGAAGAGCCACCACTTTAAATTCATTTCGGGTTTTTTGACCAAAATGGCTTATAAAATAATCGATAACTCCTTTTTTAAAACCCAGCTTGATCGCAATGTTCTTACAAAAGATGATCTCGCTTTCAAATACATTCTGATCAACAAATACAAGTTCTATGGACGACCACAGATATTCGAACTTCTGGTCAGGAGAAAGCGCACCCAACGAATCAATCGGCTCCGGATTTTTAATCAAATCGAGTACATCCTTTTCCGGAAACTTACGGTCATTGGCGATTTTGAAAATCATCTCGCGTTCAATCTTGGCAAAATGTTTGTCGGCCTCCGCCAGTTGTATAAGTATGTTCAACTGCTTTTTAGTAACTATATCCATTTAAACTAATGCTTGAAATCAAATATAATGATTTAATGACATTAAGCGGATACCCTCAGGTGAATGGTTAAATGTCGCCTCCTGCGTAACTATTTTTCTTTAGACGGTTCCATCCGCACACGCGTGATATCATAGGCTTTATAGATTGCTTCACGCATCGAATCTTCCTTTGCCTGGTTTTTACCAGCCAATGCATAGGCTGTTCCGTGGTCCGGCGAAGTTCTTACAACAGGTAGTCCGGCAGTAAAGTTTACGCCATCGTCGAACGAAAGTGCTTTAAACGCCACCAAACCCTGATCGTGATACATCGAAAGTACGCCATCGTATTTTTTATAGTTTCCTGAAGCAAAAAAACCATCTGCCGGAAATGGACCAAATACAAGCTTACCCTTATTTTTAAGGTCATTCAAGATTGGTTTAATTAGCTGCTCATCTTCCTGGCCAATCAAGCCGCTATCGCCGGCATGGGGATTAAGGCCAAGCACAGCAATTTTTGGTTTCTGGATTGCAAAATCCTGGCGAAGGCTCTGCTCCATGATCTTCAGCTTGCTTTCAATTTTTTCTTTCGTCAGGGCAGTGGCAATGTCTTTAACTGGAATATGTTCTGTAACCAGACCCACCCGCAGCAGATCGCTGATCATAAACATCAAACTATCCTGTGCGCCAAAGTATTGCGTTAAAAAACCAGTATGGCCAGCAAACGGAAATTCTTCACTGTGTATACTGTGTTTGTCAATCGGTCCGGTCACCAACGCATCGAGTAATCCTTCTTTCACGTCAGCACAAGCCTGTTTCAATGCCTGCAAAGAGGCCAATCCACTTTCTTTAGAAGCCTTACCAGGAGCGATTTCTAATGTATCCTCCCAGCATTGCACCACATTCAAACCTTTTGGAACATACTGACCTTTGTTTCTGACCTGGGCGTAATTCAAGTCTTCCAGGTTTAACTGTTTCTTAAAGTATGAAATTGCTTTTGTAGACCCATACACCACAGGCGTAAACAAAGTAAAGAGCCGGTGATCCGCTAAAGCCTTTAGCGCTACCTCTGGCCCGATACCGTTGATGTCTCCAAGGGTAATGCCGATGCGTGGTTTTTGTTGTATTGACACGATTTCAAAATTTATTCTCTTGCGATTTAGTAAAAAAGTTAGAAAAGTCCGCAAGGCGATAACACCTACGTGACCCGGATGAGGTACACAGCTACGGTGATGAGGTTGAGGTGGCTCGGATTTAAAATAGTCGTAAGGCAGGTTCAGTAAGGCATCGCGGGTCGTGTTTAGTTTCTTGGAACACGATGCAGCCGCGAATTCCTCTAGTTGTTCAACTTTCCGTCTTCCGGACTTTTACACTACTTTTAGCTTTTTATGAAGAACAGATCATCCGATAAGGTCCGGCCTAAGAAGTTCTTAGGACAGCATTTTTTACACGATCAACACATTGCGCACAAAATTGTAGACGCGCTGAAACTGGATGGGGAAGACAATACTGTTTTAGAGATCGGACCTGGCATGGGTGTACTGACAAAATTCCTGCTGGAAAATTCGGCCATTAACCTATCCGTTGTGGAGATTGACAGGGAATCTGTTCAATACCTTCACGATCACTATCCGCAATTACATGGTCATATTATATCGGGTGATTTTCTCCAAATGGATATTGGCGGTATCGCACATAAATTGCATATCATCGGTAATTTTCCCTACAATATTTCGTCCCAGATTTTTTTTAAGATATTAGATTCAAAAAGTGTAGTTGATCAGGTGGTGTGTATGCTTCAGAAAGAAGTGGCGGACCGGATCGCTGCTAAGCACGGTAATAAAACGTATGGTATTTTAAGTGTATTACTGCAGGCATACTATGATATTGATATGTTATTTAAAGTTTCGCCGGGTGTTTTTACCCCACCTCCAAACGTAATGTCGGCGGTGATCAGGTTGCGACGGAATAGTATCGTGTCTTTGCCGTGCGATGAAAAACTTTTTGTGCAGGTAGTGAAACAGGGATTTAATAACAGAAGGAAGACATTGCGCAACGCGTTAAAAAGTCTCAATTTAGCAAAGGAAATTATTACGCTGGAAACTTTAGATAAACGCGCTGAACAATTATCCGTAACGTCATTTATAGAACTTACGCAAGCAATCGAACAGAGTCGTGGAAGAGCAATTGATTGAATTTGAATTGACGAAAGAATTCCGCGATCGCTTTCAACAGGCATTGGATGATCGCGATGAATTTTTTATTCGAAAGTCGCTTGAGAATGTAAAGGCGGCAGACATTGCTTCTTTACTCTACGAATTTACTTCTGCGGAAGCGTATTATGTAATGGTCCTTTTTCCATTGGAACTTCAATCGGAAATTATTAACGACCTCGATCCGGATGTCCGCAAACAATATCTTAAACATTTTCCGCCGGCTACCATTGCTACCTTTCTGAATCAACTTGCCTCCGATGATACGGCAGATATCCTGCATGAACTTCCGATTAAGGAACGCGAGGAGGTACTGTTGTCGCTGGATACGGAATTGCGTATACAGGTGACAGAACTGTTGCGTTATGAACCAAATGTAGCAGGGGGGCTGATGGCGAAGGAGCTCATTAAAGCGCGCATTGACTGGACCGTTGTGCAATGCATTGAAGAGATACGCAAACAGGCTGAAAGTGTGTCGCGATTTTACCAGGTGTTTGTTGTTGATGAGCATGATAAATTGCTAGGAAAAGTAACGCTTCAGAATCTTATTATTTCAGAGGCGCGAAAGAAAGTGGCGGATATTTACGAGGAAGATATTGTAAGTGTACAAACATACGATGAGGATGTTCATGTCGTGGAGATCATGAAAAAATACGATCTGGAATCACTTCCCGTAATTAATGTGCACGGACAACTTGTTGGTCGGATAACCATCGACGATATTGTGGATGTGATCACAGAACAGGCAGAAGAAGAGCGGCAGATCATGGCAGGTATCAGTGAAGACGTTGAAGAGGATGATAGCATTTGGCGAAATACACGGGCACGTTTACCGTGGCTGCTGATTGGTATTTTGGGAGGACTGATGAACGCGAAGTTTATGGGTTTGTTTGAAGGCGAGTTAGCACGTATTACAGCGATCGCTTTTTTCACACCCCTTATTCAGGCAACCGGGGGAAATGTGGGCATACAATCTTCTTCGCTTATTGTGCAAAGTCTTGCTAATCCCGATTTTGTAGATGAGGGTGTATGGAAACGGCTTGTTAAAGTTTTTTTTGTTGCGATCCTGAATGGATTATTCTTATCATTAATTGTTTTGGGCGCGAATATTTTATTGTTTGACGAATACACATTGTCTACCGTAGTTTCCATTGCGCTTTTCAGCGTCGTGGTTTTTGCTTCTTTTATCGGAACACTAACACCCTTAATATTAAATCGTTTTGGTTTTAATCCTGCGCTTGCTGCGGGACCATTCATTACTACCACCAACGATTTATTGGGATTAACCATTTATTTCTTTACTGTTCATTTAATGCTCTGATAATGCGTAAATGTCTTATTGTTGATTCAATGCACGAAAGCCTCTTTGCGATGTTAACCGAAATTGGTTGGGCGTTTGAATACCTGCCGGAGATACAACGCGATGAGATAAAAAAAATACATCGCGGTTATGATGGATTGATCATACGAAGTAAAACACAGGTGGATTATGATTTATTAGGTGATCATCCTACAATTCGGTTTATTGGTCGTGCCGGCGCGGGTATTGATAATCTTGATGTGGCTTATCTGAATTCGAAAGGAATTCATATTCTACATGCATCAGAAGGTAATCGTGATGCTGTTGGTGAATATACAGTGGGCGCATTGCTAGGTTTGCTACGGAACATTCCAAAAGCAAACAACGAGGTGCGGGAAATGATCTGGCACCGCGAAGAAAACCGCGGAGAAGAAATAATGGGTAAAACCGTTTCAATTGTGGGATATGGAAATATGGGACAATCCTTCGCACGAAGAATTTCCGGATTCGGATGTAATATTTTAGCATATGATAAGTATAAAACAAACTATTCTGATGCTTATGCTACGGAATCAACAATGGAAACATTGTGGGAACAAACAGATATTTTGAGTTTGCATATTCCACTAACTGTTGAAACGAGGCAGATGGTGAACGAATTTTATCTGAAGCGCTTTAAGAAAAATATTGTATTCATCAATACAGCTCGTGGTGAAATTGTTTCATTAAACGATCTTAATGAACAATTAAAAGCAAAAAAGGTAAGGGGAGCGGTTTTAGATGTACTTGAAAACGAAAAACTTTCGTTACTAACGCCCGCTCAACTTGAAGTGTTCAATTCATTGCGGGAACGATCTGATGTAATATTAACCCCGCATATTGCAGGGTGGACGTTTGAATCGCATGTCAAAATTAACGTAGCTTTGATTTCCAAAATTAAGGTATTGCACCTTGATTGAAGAAATTACCTTCGTCCGCCTAAATCATGCAATTCTTAAAAAAACGATTACAGTCCATACGCGAAATTTTTGATTCCATTATCGAAAAGCCACTGCTTACTTCTTCGCTTGTATTGTTGGTCGTTACTATATTGGTACTCGGTCTTAGTATGCAATATTATGTACGGGATTTCGATACTTTCATTCAACAGATCCTTGCGGAAGCGCATGGGATGATCTTCGACATTGCCGTAATCGGTATTCTTTTGTTTTGGCTGAATCAGAATGGTGACCGTCGGCAGAGAATAAGAACTTATAAAGACGAGATCGATGATTTTCGTTTATGGGAGTCTGAAGAAGCGGCTTTTCGTACCGTGGGAAATATCAAACGTTTAAACAGACATAAAATTCACGAAATCAATCTCGTGAATTGTTACTTACCACGTACCAATCTGAACTATGCTAATCTTTCCGGCTCAAATTTAAATTCTGCCAATGTCAGTCAATCGTCACTGATCGAGTCCAATCTGGAAAATGCCCGATTGAACCAAACCAATTTTGAAAATTCAAATTTAAATCAGGCAAACCTTTCAGGTGCATATGCCAGTGGTGCGAATTTTAAAGATTCATTTCTAATAAAAGGCCGGTTTGAAGGTGCGTTTCTCATCAAAGCCAACTTTAACAATGCTTTCCTCATGGAAGCGAACCTGAAGAACTGTTATGTGATGGGAGCTGATTTTGAAAATGCAAGTTTGTATAAAGCAGATTTACGCGGTGCCAAAGGACTATCCATTGATCAGCTTTCGAAAGTAAAAACCTTATACCTGGCAAAGTTCGATGATGAACTATTAAATCAAATCAAAACCAGCTTGCCGACGCTGGTTGATGCTTGATTTTTGTATTCCATTAATAAAGTGTTACCTTTGTGTTGTTAAGCAACGGTCTCCACAAGAGGCCGTTGTTTCTTTTTTGTTCACCCATGAACAAATTTTTTTAAAATATGTGACGCAAAGAATAGAATTTAAACAACGATAAACTTTAAGGATATGAGCAAAGTGTCATATTACACCAAGGAAGGCCTCGACAAATTAAAGAATGATTTATCAGAATTAAAATCCAAAGGTCGTGCAGACATTGCCCGTCAGATCGCGGAAGCCCGTGATAAAGGCGATCTCAGTGAGAATGCTGAGTATGATGCGGCAAAAGATGCACAGGGATTGCTCGAAGCTAAGATTGCACAACTTGAAGACCTTATGGCAAATGCCCGTTTGCTGGATGAGTCAACGATAGACACGTCCAAGGTTTCCATTCTTTCTAAAGTAACTATAAAAAATAAGAAGAATGGATCTTCTGTAACATACACACTAGTATCAGAGGAGGAAGCTGATCTTAAGGCTGGAAAAATTTCAACAGGTTCGCCTATTGGCAAAGGGTTATTGGGAAAGAAAAAAGGTGAAACGGCAAAAATCCAAACGCCTGCCGGCCAGATGGAGTTTGAGATACTCAACATTGGAACACTGTGATTAAAAAAGCTAAATCATGTCGAGCATATTTACTAAAATAATTAATCGCGAGATACCAGCGTACATTGTTGCTGAAGATGATCAACACATTGCTTTTCTGGACATCAACCCGTTGGTACATGGTCATGTATTGATTATTCCAAAAAAGGAAGTGGATTATATCTTCGACCTTGATGATGAAACATTATCAGCTCTTACGCGCTTCGCGAAAAAGGTTGCCATTGCACTGAAGAAAGTGGTGTCTTGTAAACGTATTGGTGTTGCTGTTATCGGCCTTGAAGTTCCGCATACACACATTCACCTTGTACCGATGAACACCATGGGAGATATTAATTTTACGCAACCAAAACTCAGCCCGTCAAAAGAATCGCTCGCCGAAATGGCAGCGAAGATTAAGGGTGTTATGTAAATTGTACAGGGCATACGCAATTAAAAAAGCCGGGTCATTGATCTGGCTTTTTTAATTATTTGAATCACATACGGTTCATATCAGGGTTCCCGCATTTAAACGATTTGTGCCTTTCGTGCCAGGATCTTTCTTCTCTTGAACACAATTCTTAGGTGGCACGATTAAATCCATCTCATTTACCTCCTAAGATCCGGGCTACCAATGTATCACCTCTAACAACGCTGAGGTCATAACATAACTTTAAATGCGGGAATCCTGCGGTTCATATTACTTTTCTTGCTTAATCTAATGTATGTTTATCGTCGGCCTTTGGATCCTCTTCTGCTTCTAAAATCTTAATGTATTGCGTGGGAAATATTTTCTCCATCAACATGTTGATCGGTACAAGCGCTGCAATCATTAACGGAAAAAGAATGCCAAGTTTCGATGCTTTCAGAATCCATAAAATTATAAAACAAACAAGTTGTATGAATGTGAAGGTGTGAATCCACTTGTGTGGCACCAGCCTGGTGTAACTTGTTTTTGGATATAGTGCGGGATCAGTTATGAAGAGCGTCAACCGCTCGGAAAACTGGTTCCCTTGAAGCGATGTGAATCCCATAAACAGAAATAAACCAAAAAGCACCGCCATAGGTATGTAACCGAAATACGACAGGAAAAGCATTGAGCCGGCGATCATCAAATGTATGGCGAGACCGGATACCCTGTTTTCGCGAACACCCACGATAACTTCCTTTCTGAGGTTATCAACTTCTGTAATTTTGGTTTTGGCGAGACTCTTGATGTGATTCAAAGAGTGAACAGTAGCAGCGACGATCCAGGGTAATGCAAAAAAACTTCCAACAAGTACAATCAATCCTACAATGGCCAGATCGAGATGATAGCCGCTTCCTTTTTTCATTTTATAATCCGGAGAGTTCACTAACCGCGTTGTGATATTTTGATCAAGAAAAAGTAAAATAGTAGCCAATAGAGCGGGACCAATCGTGCCGAACATCACCCATGTGGGCACTTCAAAGATATTAACCACCCAGGGCCGCCCTGAAGTGGTTGCGATCGTCTCTGGAACTTTCGGCGTACTTAATTCGACCTCGGGAAAGAACATCGCAAAACCGGTCATTGAGAGTATGGCTAGTGCGGGACCGAAGTCACTTAGAAAGTTTCGAAATCCTAAACGTAAATACGGTGTGTTGATAAAGTTTTTAAGTATGCGCGCTAACATATATGTTCCCAACGCAAGGATTAAAGTGAGAAAAGCGCTGGAGAGACCTGTGCCCTCGGAAACAAATGATTTCACGATATCTTTTGCCGCTTCCACAATGAAGATCACCGAAATTAGCACAGCAAATATTTCATCTGTAAAACGTGTGAAATATTTCATCAATGCACTGGCATCGGTGAAGGCGCAGATGAGTAACATGATACCTGACCAAATGCCGACCCAGGCGTAGGTTGCAAGGAAAGGAATATCCATCTGATGACAGGTTGTGTAAAGTAATCCGGTAAAAATCGTTATGGGTCCTGTACCTCCCAGGATCGTTAATGGCTGTCCGGCAAGAAGCGCAAACAAGATTCCCCCACCAGCTGTAACAACCAGCATCTCAATTATGCCAATTTCATTATTGGTTAAAAGGCCCGTTAGTGCGCCAAATGCGATTGCATTAGCCAACGCAGCGAAAAACAAAAACAGGGTAGTGCCTGCAACTTTAGAATGTATACCGTCTTTGAAATCACTGAGGTAATGCGGTGCTCTTCTTTTAATATCTTGTGTGATACCACCGAAAAGTTTTCCAGTCCATTCAAGTTCTGCCGGTGTTGTACTTGCTGCCATGGTGTTAAGCTTAAAGGGTGAAATGCATAAATAAAAAAACCGCGGATTAAAACCGCGGTTTTTCTTGTAACATTATTGTTATTCTTTTATTTCTCGAGGGCTGCAACGCCGGGAAGTACCTTGCCTTCGAAGTATTCCAGTAACGCTCCTCCTCCAGTTGAAACGTAGCTAACATCATCGTTATACCCGAATTGATTCACTGCGGCTGCAGAGTCACCTCCACCGATAAGGGAAAATGCACCTTGTTTCGTTGCTTTCACTACAGCTTCAGCCACGCCTTTTGTACCGGCGGCAAATTTCTCCATTTCAAACACACCCATCGGTCCATTCCACAAAATCGTTTTTGAATTTTCAATGGTTTTACTGAAAACCTGGGTGGCCTGAGGCCCGATGTCTAATCCCATCCAGCCGTCTTTAATAGTGCTGTTACTCGCAATGTCAGTGTTGGCATCTGCAGCAAATTTATCTGCTATAATACTATCGATAGGTAATAATAATTCAACGCCTTTAGTCTTTGCTTTCTGTATAAGGTCTTTTGCAAGATCAAGTTTGTCAGCTTCTACCAGTGAATTTCCAATGCTTCCACCAAGTGCTTTAAAGAATGTATACGCCATGCCGCCTCCAATGATGAGGTTGTCTACTTTGTCAAGCAAATTCTCGATGATTAAAATTTTATCGGAAATTTTTGCGCCACCCATAATGGCTGTAAATGGTTTGGCTGCTTTTTCGATTACTTTTTTGGCATTTTCCAACTCTGCGGCCATCACCAAACCTGCACATTTTTCCTGAAAGAACTGTGCGACGATGGTCGTTGAAGCGTGCGCTCGGTGTGCTGTACCAAATGCATCGTTTACATACAGATCACCATGCTTAGATAATTTTTCTGCAAATGCAACGTCACCTTTTTCCTCTTGTTTGTAGAAACGTAAATTTTCGAGAATCAAAACTTCTCCTGGTTTTAGTGCCGAAGAGATTTTATAGGCTTCATCGCCGATACAGTCCTCAGCAAATTTTACAGGGCGACCTAATAATTCTTCCGTCTTTTTCAGTGTATGTTTCAGAGAGTATTTTTCCTCTGGTCCTTCTTTTGGACGACCGAGATGCGACATCAGAATACAACTGCCACCGTCCTTCAAAATTTTATTTATTGTAGGGATGGTAGCGCGGATGCGATTGTCATCCGTAACATTAAAACTTTTGTCGAGGGGAACGTTGAAATCTACGCGGATCAGTGCGCGCTTTCCGCTAAAGTTGATGTCGTTAATGGTTTTCATCGGGTTATTGTTTTCGATATGCTATGTCTCAAAATGATTTGAATGGATGCAAAGCTAAACTTTTTGAATTTTTTATCGGCAATGGAATAACGATAAAATTGGACTATTGAAAGATAATCTTCCGCGACAACAAACATCAGCAATCGTTTGCGGTTAATCGCCAAACCCTATGCCCATGCCTTTTGCTGCCTGCACCAGGAACGAATCTCTTTTTATGAAATTGTAATCCGTGGTAGCTTCCTCCAGCGATACAGAGGTTATCATGTTGTTACGGAATGACACCATCTCACCGAATTTACCTTCAAGTGCAAGTTCAAATGCTTTAACGCCATACAAGGTGGCAAGTATCCGATCGTAAGCAACAGGAGTGCCGCCACGTTGAACGTGTCCTAACACGGTCTCGCGAATATCAGCCTGGCACCCTGCATTTTTCAGTTGCTGAGACAATTGATAAGCAACACCTCCAAGGCGCACGTGTTCCGAACCTTTTTCTCCTGTAGATGATGTAATCGATCCTTCTTTTGGTTTTGCACCTTCGGCAATAACAATATTTGCAAAACCACGGCCTTTCTTGTATCGCAGGTTTAAACGTTTTACAATTTTGGTAATATCATAAGGTATCTCAGGAATAAGGCAAAGTTCGGCACCGCCTGCAATGGCTGTATGTAATGCAATCCATCCTGCATCGCGGCCCATTACTTCCATGATCATGATGCGATGATGGCTTTCTGCTGTCGTGACGAGTTTATCGAAGCTATCAGTGGCAATCTGAACAGCAGTCTGAAAGCCAAATGTAACATCTGTAGCAGAGAGATCGTTGTCTATCGTTTTGGGTACGCCAATGATGGGCATACCTTTGTCGAACAAGGCCTTTGAAATTTTTTGTGAACCATCACCGCCGATGTTAATTACAGCATCAAAGCCCAGTGCTTTAATTCGTTTTACAAGTTCTTCAGAACGATCGATAAATTTAACTGACCCATCTTTTTGTATGACTGGAAACTTGATGGGATTGCCTTTGTTCGTAGTCTTAAGAATGGTACCGCCTTTAACGTGTATCCCTGCCGTTTTCTCACTGGTAAGCCTGATGATTTCCTGTGGGTCACTAAACACACCATTGAAGGCCTCTATGCTACCGTACACTTCCCAGTCTTTTTCCTTTCGCGCGCGCTTCGTAACGCCACGGATCACAGCATTTAGCCCTGGGCAATCACCACCTCCTGTTAAGATCAACACCTTTTTAGTTTTTTTCATGTCGTTATTTGATTCGTATCACTTCTATGTTTTGCGATGAGCTTTAAGCTACAGGCCGCAAGCGTCAGGTTGTATGTCGATAACTTATCGGTTTTCACAAACCAACCTCAAACCTCCAACCTTAAACAGTTTTCCAAAACTCCTCGTATCGAACACCAACCTTAAACTTTGAACCATGAACCCTGAACCCATAACTTAACCGCTAAGCCGCAAAGCCACAAAGTTACGCAAAGCCTCAACTCAAGTATGAATGAAGATCCAAACAGGTTCGCAAACCAACCTCAAACCTCCAACGTCAAACCTCCAACTTCAAACAGTTTTCCAAAACTCCTCGTATCGAACACCAACCTTAAACTTTGAACCATGAACCATGAACCTCATGATGAACTCGCCCTCCGTAAACGGTCATTGATGGCGCGGCCGAGACCTTCATCGGGAGCGAGTTCAGCAAGGATAAAGTTAATATTCATTTTATCTAACCGGCGGAGTGCAGCGAAAAGATTTTTGGCAGCTTCTTCTATCGAACCGGTTGGTGAAAGAATGATTTGATTGCGTACGCCGTAATCGTGGCTGAAGCTCAGTATTGCTGAAATATCTTCATCATATTGTTGCATCAGCGCTGGAATATTTCCAAGTAATACTTTACGTGATGGCGCGTAGTGGCTGATTAATTGGCCGGGAGCTTTTGGATTGGAGGTTGAGTGCGATTGTAAAATCACCTTACCGATAACACTTTCAATTTTTTCAAGCGTTAATCCGCCAAGGCGATAAACAATAACCTGTTCTTCTTCTATGCCGATGATGGTGGATTCAATACCCACGTTACATTCACCGCCATCAAGAATGTATGGAATGCTGTCGCCAAGTTGTTCATTAACATGTTGCGCCTTCGTCGGACTTACATATCCAAAGGGGTTAGCACTTGGCGCCGCCAGTGGAAAGGGTAACGCTTTTAGTAACCGATGGGTTAATGCATGACCAGGACAACGGATGCCAACGGTATCCATACCCGAAGTAACAAGGTCTGGTATAATCGGTTTCTTTTTCAGTACCAGGGTAAGTGGTCCTGGCCAGAAACGGTTGGCTAGCGCTTCGGCCTTTTCAGGGATGTTTTCAACGTATTGCCTTGCTGTTTCCAAGTCCGGTACGTGGACAATAAGCGGGTCAAAGGCGGGTCTGTTTTTTACAGCAAAGATCCTGGCTACAGCCCTTCCATCAATTGCATTTCCGGCAAGACCATAAACGGTTTCTGTAGGCATGCCAATTACTTCACCTTCTTGTAAAAGTGTGATAGCCTTTTGTATATCTGTTCCGATTTCAGCCATTATAAATGAACTGTAATTTAGTTATAGTAAGGTAATGGAAGGATATGTTTCCATAAAATTTAAAAGTAAATGATTTTTGTGGTTTGTTTTCTGTTCTGGTACGATGGTTCAGATTATTAGCGTCGAATCTTATTTGTCAATCTATAAAGATGGAAGGATCAAGATCTTTTTTGTAGCTTCGCTTTCTGAATTATAAAGGCTAAAAGAAATTCACATGAGCAATAAAACGCGATCTGCCATCAAGGCCATTGCTGTAATACTCGTACTTCTTACTGTGGTAATGCAATTATCATGGGTGATTATTCCCATCATTGTGCCTTATAAATTTTGGATCGTGGTCATTGCCTTTGGTATGTTATTGTTGGCGTCCAAATAAGTCGACTACTTTTTCCGCCATACGAACCATTGAATCATTTTTGCCAGTTGTCATCATAAGATTATCGATATTGATCCAGGCAAGATCATGAGATTCTTCAGAGATTATTAACGCATCCGTTCGTTTAGCCTCAAACAAAAATCGCACATCATAGTGATCGTGTTCCGGGAACTCTTTTCTCGCAGGAATCACGTGGATGTCAATATCAAAAAACGAGGGATTGATCAATAGGAGTGACGTTAGTCCGGTTTCTTCCACGGCTTCGCGAAGAGCGACTTCAAATATATTTTCGTTGCCGTCTGCATGGCCGCCAGGCTGTAACCAACGATTTAATTTTGCATGGTGTGTTAATAACACATTTGCCCGCGATTCATCAACGATCCATGCTGATCCCGTAATATGACCCGGCAAGTGACTACGTTGATAGGCATCAGGATGATTTAATAAACTAAGAAATGGTGCCTTGAAACTTTGTTCTTGTGCATACGGTGTCACATAGTTGTTGAGTGCTGTAATGAGCTCCTTGCGATTCAATGATGTGTTTTTTTTTAAATATAGTTCTAGCTTTCTGTAATTTTGATGTTGCGAGCTAATATTTCATGCATCCTGGACTGTCCTGAGATGAATGTTTATTATTTTGTTTAGTATTAAAGTTTGATCGGCGTGTTTACTTTAGATAAGTGCTTAAATTAGCGATCATGCATCAACCCATAAATACAGCACTGTTGTCTTACGGAATGTCGGGTGAAGTTTTTCATGCGCCATTGCTCCAGGCGTTGCCTCAATTCAGACTAACGCACATTGTGCAGCGTAGTCGCGGAAAGGCGCGTGAGCATTTTCCGGATATTCATGTAGTCAATTCGATTGATGAAATCTTTGATGAACCGTCTGTCGAATTAATCATTGTAAATACACCGAATGAAACTCATCTTGATTTCGCGTCCAGGGCTTTGATGGCAGGAAAGCATGTGGTGGTTGAAAAACCGTTTACCGTAACCGTTACTGAAGCGGATAAACTGATAGCGCTTGCCAAAGAAAAAGGGAAGGTACTGACTGTTTTTCAAAACCGGCGGTGGGATGGTGATTTTCTTACCGTGAAGAAAATCATTCAGGAACAACGCGTTGGTAAGATTGTGGAGTTTGAAGTGCATTACGATCGATTCAGGAATTATGTAGAGGCCAATACCTGGAAGGAATCACCACGGCCGGGGACCGGGATTGTTTACAACCTGGGTTCGCATACGTTGGATCAGGCTGTTCAATTGTTTGGCATGCCGGATTATGTTGACGCGCGTATTGGTATTCAGCGGCCTGGAGGAATGGTTGATGATTACTTTGACATCCGGTTAACATATAAGGACCTTTTAGTGATTGTTAAGTCAAGTTACCTCGTGAAGGAGAAAATGCCGCGGTATATTGTGCATGGTGTTCACGGATCTTTTGTGAAATTCGGGCTTGATCCACAAGAGGAAGATTTGAAAAATAAAAAAATACCGGGAGGCCAGGACTGGGGAAAGGAAAATCCGGAAGATTGGGGGAAATTAAATTCGGTACTTCCTGATCATCCCTATGAAGGACGTATCGAAACAGAAAGGGGTGATTATCTTTCGTTCTATAAAAATCTGTTTGCAACAATTCGTGAACCAGGGGAACTGGCGGTTAAAGCAACGGAAGCACGTGATGTGATTCGCCTGATTGAATTGTGTTATGAAAGCAATGAAAAAAAACAAGCCATTCGTGTCTGAAATGACCGGTTAGGTTGCTGATTTAGATTAAAATAAAAATATAAAATACGATGATACGATTATCAGTGATTACTACAGTTTTGTTTATGCTGTTGATGGGTACTGCTGAGGCACAAGAGAAGTGGACAAAATTATTTAACGGAAAAGATCTTACCGGCTGGAAGCAATTAAATGGTAAAGCTTTGTATGAGGTAAAGAATGGAGAGATTGTTGGTACTACCGTTCATGGTGAGCCGAATTCCTTCCTGGCCACGGCAATTGACTATGGTGATTTTATCCTGGAGCTTGACTTCAAACTCGATCACGATATGAATTCAGGAATTCAGTTTCGTAGTGCCAGTAAGCCGGAATATAAAAACGGAAGGGTTCATGGTTATCAAATGGAAATAGACCCATCGCCACGGGCATGGACCGGCGGAGTCTATGATGAAGCACGCCGCGAGTGGTTGTACCCCCTCGAATATAATCCCAAAGGAAAAACAGCCTTCAAAAAGAATGACTGGAATGCCATTCGTATTGAATGCATTGGAAATGTAATGCGTACCTGGGTGAACGGCATCGCTACGGCAAATTTAGTTGATGATGTATCACCAAAAGGATTTATTGCCTTGCAGGTACATTCCGTTGGAAAGCCAGCGGAGAGCGGGCAAAAAATCCGGTGGCGTAATATCCGCATTCAGACACAAGACCTGAAGTCTTCGCCTGTCGATGACATCTTCGTAGTAAATATGATTCCCAATACATTGTCGGATCAGGAAAGACAGCACGGTGTAAAATTATTGTTTGATGGGAAGACCACTACAGGTTGGCGCGGCGCAAACAAAACGGAGTTTCCAAAGCAGGGGTGGGAAATCAGCGATGGTTCGTTGCATGTTTTGAAGTCCGATGGTGGTGAATCAACGAACGGAGGAGATATCGTAACGGAACAAACGTTTAGCGCTTTTGATCTGCAGTTTGAATTCAAGCTTACAGAAGGTGCAAACAGTGGCGTGAAATATTTTGTCACTGAAAAAGAAAAAACAACTGGGTCCGCAATCGGATTAGAATATCAAATTCTCGATGATGCAAAACATCCTGATGCAAAACAGGGCGTGGTGGGAAATAGAACCCTCGCATCGTTATATGATTTGATACCTTCGCTAAAAATACAGCGTGGATTACATGCCATAGGGGAGTGGAATAATGGCCGTATCATTGTGTATCCCGACAGTCGTGTTGAACATTGGCTGAATGGATACAAAGTAGTGGAGTATACACGTGGCAATCCTACTTATCAGGCATTGGTGGCCCGAAGTAAATATGCGCAATGGGAAAATTTTGGAATGGCTGAGCAAGGAAAAATTCTCTTACAGGATCACGGGGATGAAGTTTTTTTTCGAAGTATTAAAATTAAAACATTGCAGAAATAGTAGCTGAAATCAGATTTATAACATCAACAACAATAACGCATGACCGACGCAAACGAAAAAAGAAATTCAAGGCGCGATTTCATAAAGAAAGCAACCTTGGCCACAGCGGGGACTTACCTGGGTGCAATGGCTTTTTCACCAAAAAGTTATAGCCGTATACTCGGTGCGAATGACCGTATCAACATTGGCGTAATTGGGTTTTCAGACCGGTTTCGCCAATCACTTCTGCCAGCTTTTAAGCAACATTACAAGGAGCTGAATTTTGATATTGTAGCTGTCTCTGATATCTGGAAGCTGCGTCGAGAAGAAGGTCAGACACATCTGAAAGACAACTTCGGTCACGATATTAAAGCCTATCGGAACAATGAAGAACTGTATAATGCAAAGGTGGCTGATGCGGTAATGATCAGTACATCTGATTTTCAACACGCACTACATGCCATTGAAGCTGTGAAGGCAGGATGTGATGCTTACGTTGAAAAGCCTTTTGCAGAAACAATGGAAGATAACCGTGCCGCGCTAAAAGCGATTAAAGAATCAAAACAAATTATTCAGATTGGATCACAACGACGAAGCGGTGCTAATTATCATGCTGCCGCGGATTTTATTAAGAGCGGAAAGTTTGGAAATGTTACCATGGTGGAGCTCACCTGGAATGTTAACCAGCCCGGACGTTGGCGAAGACCTGCACTGGTGGCGAAAATGCGTGAAGAAGACACCGACTGGAAACGCTTTCTGATGAACAGGCCTTTTGAGAAATTCGATGCGCGCAAGCACCTGGAATACCGGTTATTCTGGCCATATTCATCCGGTATGCCCGGACAATGGATGAGTCATCAGATCGATACAGTACATTGGTTCACCGGATTAAAGCATCCGCGCAGTGTCGTGGCAAATGGTGGAATATACATGTGGAAAGATGGTCGTGAAAACTGGGATACAACCACCGCTGTGTTTGATTATGGATCGGATGATGATAAGTCAACAGGTTTTCAAGTGGTATTCTCCTCCAGAATGCACAATGGTGATGAGAATCCAAAAGAGATCTATTACTCCAATGGCGGAGAACTGAACCTCAACACCAACAAGGTGACGCCAACGGGAGGCCTACGCGAAAGTCACGCGAAAGCCATGAATATGGAAGCCAATTTGTTACCGGAGATTGATCTTGCTGACAGTGCCATTAAAACCGTGGCTTCTGCAAATACAGGAGGCGATGTGACAACTTCAAACCACGTCAGGAATTTCATGGAATGCGTTCGGAGCCGCAAGCCGGCAAACGCTTCCGTTGAAGCAGGTTATCAACATTCTATTGCTTGTATTATGACCAATGCAGCAACACGAACCGGTGAAAAAATTACGTTCGATGAGAAGACGCAAGAGGTTATGGCAGGAAGTAAAGTGTTTAAATACTAAGGTATTGTTAATGACACGGGCTTAAGGCAGGAAGGGTTCAGTACTTTCGTGGTTCAGGATTTAAAAAAAAACAATCTTATTTAATTAGGATGATCAATACGAAAACGCTTTTTAACATAGCCGGAAAAACGGTGGTGATTACCGGAGGTACCGGTGTATTGGGTGGGGCAATGGCCGAAGGACTGGCGGATGCAGGAGCGCAGGTTGTTGTTGTAGGAAGAAGAAAAGATGCGGGTGAGGTTTTTGTAAATAATTTGCAAAGCAGGGGATCCAAAGCCATGTTCATTCAGGCGGATGTTTTGGATGAAGCACAACTCATGCGCGGAAAGGAAGCGATATTTCGAGCGTTTGGTAAGATTGATGTGCTG
>Ga0196965_1000235_pt1 | contig 38635 bp, 31 predicted proteins | sample S1_20metaG_FD_148668 | JGI IMG/M metagenome (GOLD analysis project Ga0196965, IMG submission 148668) | Soil microbial communities from Anza Borrego desert, Southern California, United States - S1_20 | ecosystem: Environmental > Terrestrial > Soil > Desert | place: USA: California | collected...
TGGCCGCCGGCGCGAAGCCAGTTGGCGCGGTCCATCAGCAGGCCGGGATCGCCCTCCACCGTGCCAAGAGAGGCGAGCCTGCTCGCGGCGTCGGAGGCGCGGGTCTGGAGGGCTAGGCGCGTCGCATAGAGGGCCTGGCGCTGCGCCGAGGCCAGAGGCAGTTGCCGGGCCGCGCTCTGCGTGTCGCCATTGCCGAGCAGGGCCTCCATCCGCGCGTCATGGTCGGCGCTGGTCAGCCGGCCGCCGAACTGGCCGAGGATCCGCGACTCGTCGGCGGCGGGCAGGACCCCGCCGGTCCAGGCCTTGCGCGCCGCCTCGAGGGCCTCGTTGCCGCGGCCGGAGGCCTGCAGGGCGAAAGCGTGGCGGGCATGCCCCGCCGGAGTGAGCGGCGGAAAAGCGCTGAAGAAGCCGATCACCTCGAAGGCGGCGCCGCCGTCGGCATTGGCCTTCTCGGCGGTCCTGCGCATGGCGGTCTCGCCCGGCCAGCCGCGGTGACTCATCAGGAAGGAGGCATAGGCCGAGAAGGGGAGGCTGTCGGTCTGCCTCAGGCTGTTCCAGCGGGCGAGGTCGGCGGCCACCGACGCCGATACCGGCGAGTAGGCCGGAGCGGGCCGCGGCTGGACCTGCGGCGGGGGCGGCGGCTGCACCGCGCTTTGCACCGAGGCAGGCAGGATTCTGGTGACGTGTATCGGCTTCACCCCCGTCGCAACCGCTGCGACCGACATGGCGGAGACGCCCAACAGGCTCAGGACCAACGCTTTTTTCTGCATGCTGGACAGAATGCCAACCCCCTCCTTATCAGGCCCTGAACGGGCTCCACCTTATTGTCGGGCCCGCGGCCCAACGTGAAGGAGTCCAGTGATGTTCCGCGGGTCGATCCCGGCTCTGGTGACGATTTTCCGGGACGAAGCGTTGAACGAGCACGCTTTTCTCGATTTCGTGCGCTGGCAGGTGAGCGAAGGAAGCCATGCCCTAGTTCCTTGCGGCACCACGGGCGAATCGGCCACTCTCAGCCCGGCCGAGCACCGGCGGGCGATCGAGCTCGCCGTCGAGGGCGCGGCGGGCAAGGTGAAGGTGATCGCCGGCTGCGGCTCCAACGATACCGCCCACGCCATCGAGCTGACCCGCTCGGCCAAGGAGGCCGGGGCGGACGCCGCGCTCCACGTTCCGCCTTATTACAACCGGCCGAACCAGGACGGAATCTACGCCCATTTCGCCGCCATCGCGGAGGCCGTCGACATCCCGATCCTCCTCTACAACGTGCCTGCCCGGACGGTGACCGACATCTCGGTCGAGACGATGGCGCGTCTGGCCAAGATCGCCAACGTGGCCGGAGTCAAGGACGCCACCGGCAATCTCGCCCGGGTTTCGGCCCACCGCCTCGCCTGCGGCGAGGATTTCATCCAGCTTTCGGGCAATGACGACATGGCCCTCGGCTTCTCGGCGATGGGCGGAGCAGGCTGCATCTCGGTTACCGCCAATGTCGCGCCGAGGCTGTGCGCGGAGTTTCAGAATGCTTGCTTGTCAGGGGATTGGAAGGAGGCTTTGAGATTCCAGGACAGGCTCTATCCGCTCCATGCGGCCCTCTTCACCGACGCCTCCCCGGGCCCGGTCAAATATGCGTTGGGCCGGGTGCGGCCGGAATTCCGCTCCGACCTTCGGCTGCCCATGACTCCGCCTTCCGAGGCCAGCCGCAAGGCCGTCGACGCGGCTCTGGAGCATGCGGGACTGCTGTGAGGCCGGCCTCCACCACCGTTCGGCCCGAGCTTGTCGAAGGCCACTCCCTGCTTTTTTTCGGGCCGGGGAAAAGGGAGGGCTTCGACAAGCCCGGGCCGAGCGGTTTCCATTGTTCGGCTCAAGTCCCTATCTGCTGATCATGGTCCGTCCCCGCCCCGCCACGTTCGACAAGCAGAAGGTCGTCGCCGAGAACCGCCGCGCGCGTTTCGACTATGCCGTCGAATCGACCTACGAGGCGGGCATCGCCCTGACCGGCACGGAGGTGAAGTCGCTTCGCTTCGGCGAAGGCTCGATCGCGGAGAGCTATGCCGAGGTGAAGGACGACGAGGCCTGGCTGATCAACGCCAACATCCCCGAGTTCAGCCACGGCAACCGCCACAATCACGAGCCGAAACGGCCTCGCAAGCTTCTCCTCCACGAGCGCGAGATCGCCAAGCTTCACGGCGCCGTCGCCCGCCAGGGCATGACTCTTGTCCCGCTCTCGATCTATTTCAACAGCCGGGGCCGGGCGAAGGTCGAGCTGGCGCTCGCCAAGGGCCGCAAGGCGCCCGACAAGCGGGAATATCAGAAGGAGAAGGACTGGAAGCGGGAGCAGGGCCGGCTGTTGCGCGACCGTGGCTGAGGAGGGAGGCCGCCTCGCCCGCTGGGCTAGGAAGAACATGCCGAGGCGGGAGGAGCTCGCCAGGAGCCGCTGGATCAGGCCGTTCGGCCAGCGCCTCCTGCACAGCGAGTTCTGGCGCTTCACCCGCCGCTCGGTGCCGCGCGGAGTTGCGGTCGGGCTGCTCGTCGGAATCTTCGTCATGATCCCCGGCCTTCAGATCATCGGCTCGGCGCTGTTGTGCATCCCGTGCCGCGGCAACATCCCGGTCGCGGCGCTGATGACCTTCTTCTCCAACCCCTTCACCACGCCCTTCATCCTGACGGCATCCTATTTCCTCGGCGATTCGCTCGGGCTGGGCGGCGACAAGGGCGTCCCCGGGCGCGACGCGACGCTCTCCCAATGGTTCACCTGGCTGTTCTCGGATGCCGCGATCGCGACGGTGAGCGGACTCTTCGTCATCGCCATCGTCACCGCGGTCATCGGATATCTCGCTTCGATCCTGGCCTGGCGCTGGTGGACCGCTCGCAAGTGGCGCCGAAGAACAAGCAACATCGGGACATAGGAGGGCACGGCCCTTCAATGCGCCGACCGGCCCGCTCGCCCGGTTCGGCAAAAATCAACGTCACACCCGGGCAGACGCTCTGTCCGCCGCCCGAACAGCGCGTGCGCATCCGGCAGGGGCGTCGCGCCCTTGACCTGAGGGAGAGAAAGAAAGGATGGGTCGACCCACATGTCGACCGTCCTTCCATCCGCTCCGCCCGCCCGGCCCAGCCTCGGGCCCGGAATGCTGGCGGTGATCGCCGCCGCGGCCGCTTCCGCGGCGCTGCTGCTGTGGGCCCTCGACAACCCGATTTTCGCGGCCGCCTTCTTCGCCGGACTCCTCGCCGTCGGGCTGCCGCTGCTGTTCGTCGGGCGCGGCCGCGCCGCCGCGCCCGAAATCGTCGAGCGCGGCACCGACCTCGCTCTGGTTCGCGCCGGCCTCGAAGCCTCGCCCGACGCGGCCGCGGTGACGGATACCGGCGGCGCTCTGCTCGCCGCCAATTCGCGCTACGAGAGCTGGTTCGGTATCCGTGCGCCGCTCGAGCTTCCTTTCGGCGACGCCCTGCGCGCCACCCTCGCCGCGGCGGTCCGCGACGGCCGGGCCGAGGCGGAGGGGCTCGAGGCCGGCGAACTCCGGCTCACCGCCAAGGTGCGCACCGCCGGCCAGAGCGAGAGCGCCTTGCTCTGGCGCTTCGCCCGTGGCGGCGAGCAGGACGCCGCCGCCGCCGCCCGCTTGCTGCTGGGAGGCGAGATCGGCCGCCGGCTCGCCTCGGCCGGCCTGATGGCCGCGGTCACCGCCGCCGACGGCCGGATCCTCGAGGCCAATACGGCCTTCCACGCCCGCGCCGCGGGAGAGGTGGAGGTCCCTCCCGGCACGCCTCTGGTCGACCTGCTGGTGATGAGCGAGCAGCACCAGTTCCACTTCGCCCGCGAAGGGCAGACGGGCGGGGCGCTGCGCATCCTCCAGGTACCGCTGGCCGAGGAGGAAGGCGGCCCGAGCCTGTTCCTCCTGCTCGACGATCTCGGCGGGGTCGGCGGGGATTCGGCGCACAACATCAACGCCCTGCTCGAGATCCTGCCTCTCGGCCTGGCGCTGGCCGACCGCGACGGCCGCTTCGTCTACCTGAACGCCGCCTTCCGCCGCGCCGCCGGCCTCTCTCGCACGGCCATGCCGACCTGGCCGAGCGACCTCGTCGTCGACGAGGACAAGGCCGCGGTCGCGGACTCGATCCGCCGCTTCGCCCGCGGCGCCTCCATGTCCGGCGACGTCGCCGTCCGGCTCAAGGCCAATGCGGAAGAGCCGGTCGCGCTCACCGTCGCCGGCGCCCGCGGGCTCGGCGAGGCGGCCGTGCTTCTCTCGCTCAAGGACAATAGCGAGGAGGACCGCCTGAAGCGCCAGGTCGCGCAGGCCACCAAGATGCAGGCGGTCGGCCAGCTCGCCGGCGGAGTCGCTCATGATTTCAACAACATCCTGACCGCCATTATCGGCCATTGCGACCTCATGCTGATGCGCCACGCGCCCGGCGACAGCGACTATGACGACATCCAGCAGATCCGCTCCAACTCGAACCGCGCCGCAAGCCTGACGCGGCAGCTGCTCGCTTTCTCCCGGCAGCAGACCCTGCGCCCCCAGGTCCTCCAGCTTCCCGACGTCATCGCCGAGGTTTCGACTCTCCTGAAGCGGCTGCTCGGCGAGCGGGTGAAGCTTCAGGTCAAGCACGGCCGCGGCCTCGGCGCGGTCCGCGCCGATCCCGGGCAGCTCGAGCAGGTCATCGTCAACCTCGCCGTCAATGCCCGCGACGCGATGCTCGCCAAGGACGACCAGAGCGTGGGGCTGCTCACCCTCCACACCTACGCCGTCTCCGCCGACGACGTCCGCCGAATGGGCAGCGAGATCCTCCCCATCGCCGATTATACCGCGCTTCGAGTCTCCGATACCGGCACCGGAATCCCGCCGCATCTCCTCCCCAAGATCTTCGAGCCCTTCTTCACCACCAAGGAAGTGGGCAAGGGCACCGGTCTCGGCCTCTCGACGGTCTACGGAATCGTCAAGCAGTCGGGCGGCTTCATCTTCGCCGAATCCGAGCCTGGCAAGGGGACGAGCTTCGTCATCTACCTTCCCGTCCACCGCGCCGAGGCGGCGGCGAAGCCCGCCCGCAAGGGGCGCGAACCGGCCGGCGAGCTGTGGGGGACCGGCACCATTCTCCTCGTCGAGGACGAAGCGACGGTCCGCGCCGTCGCCGAGCGGGCGCTGACCCGCCACGGCTACACCGTCCTGCTGGCCGAGAATGGCGAGGCGGCGATCGAGATACTGGACCGCGAGAAACGCGTCGACCTGATGATCTCCGACGTCGTCATGCCGACCATGGACGGCCCGACCACCGCCCGCGAGGCCCGGCTTCGCCAGCCGGACCTGCCGATCCTCTTCATCTCCGGCTATGCCGAGGAGCAATTGCGCCAGTCGATCGACCTCGAGCGGGTCGCCTTCCTCGCCAAGCCCTTCTCGGTCCAGAAGCTGGCCGAGGCGACGCGGGATGCCTTGGCGATGAAATAGCCCGTCGCCCCAGTGAAGGCTGGGGCCCGGCGGGTGAAACGCACCCTGCTCTTCACCCCCTGGGGTCCCAGCCTTCGCTGGGACGACGGGCTCTTCGAGCCCGTCAAAAAACTTGTTTCGCAAACGATAGTTACGCCTTAAGCGAGCCGTCGTGACCGCCCGTTCCATCCTCATCGTCGAAGACGAGCCGCTGATCGCGATGATGCTGGAGGATTTCCTCGATTCGCTCGGCCATACCGTCGCCGCCACCTGCGACACCGTGGCCGAGGCGCTCGCCCGGGTCGTCCAGGGAGGGTTCGACATCGCCATCATCGACGTCAACCTGAACGGAGAGCAGGTCTGGCCGGTCGCCGACCAACTCGCCGCCCAGGGCGTGCCCTACATCCTCGCCACCGGCGGCCATATCGAGCCGCCGCCGCCCGAGCATGCCCGTGCGCCGGTCCTCTCCAAGCCCTTCACCCTCGACGCGATCGAACCGGCGCTGACGGAGGCCTGCGCCCGTTAGGAGCGGCGATATGTGGAAGCTGCTCCTCATCCCGGTCCTCCTCTACGCCGCCCTCCTGATCCTGATCTTCGCCTTCCAGGCCCGCCTCGTCTTCCCGGCCGGCGCCGTCGGCGGAGCGGGACCGCTACCGGCCGGCGCCGAGCGCCTCAGCTTCGAGAGCGACGGCGGCGACCGGCTCCACGGAATCCACATCAGACCCGCCGTCCGCCCTTCCGGCACCCTCATTCTCGGCTTCGGCGGCAATGCCTGGAACGCGGAAGCCGCCGCGGCCTATCTGCACGGACTCTTCCCGGAAGCGGACGTGGTCGCCTTCCACTATCGCGGCTATCGCCCCTCGACCGGCAGCCCGAGCGCGGCGGCCCTCCTCGAGGACGCGCCCCGGGCCTACGATCTGGCGGTCCGTCGCCTCCGGCCGGCCCGCACCGTCGCCGTCGGCTTCAGCGTGGGCAGCGGAGTCGCCGCCAGCCTGGCGCCCCGGCGGCCGATCGCCGGCCTCATCCTCGTCACTCCGTTCGATTCGATGAGGAAAGTGGCCGCCGGCCATTATCCCTGGCTGCCGGTGCGCTGGCTGTTCCGGCACGAGATGAAGCCCGCCCAGTGGCTTCGCGAGTCCCAGGTGCCCGTGGCGATCATCGCGGGCGAGCGCGACACGCTGATCCCGCCGCCCCGCACCGAGGGCCTCCGCCGATCGACCGGCCGGCTCGTCTACGACAAGGTCATCGCCGGGGCCGGCCACAACGACATTTACGACCGCCCGGAGTTCCGCGCGGCGATGCGCGAGGCGCTTGGCCGGACCGGAGGCTAGCCCATCGTCAAGGCGTCGATCGCGCCCTGGAGGATGTAGGCGGCGGCCATCTTGTCGACCAGCTCGGCGCGGCGGGCGCGGCTGGCGTCGGCGTCGAGCAGGGTGCGGGTCACCGCCCGGGTCGACCAGCGCTCGTCCCACAGCAGGATGGGGAGCCCGAGCGGCTCGAGGTTGCGGGCGAAGGCGCGCACCGACTGGGTGCGCGGCGATTCGCTGCCGTCGAGGTTGAGCGGAAGGCCGACGACGAAGCCGGTGACCCGCTGCCCCTCCGCCAGCGCCCGGAGCTTCTCCAGATCCCTGGCGAACTTGCCGCGGTGGAGGAGCTCGGCGGGGGTGGCGATGGTCCAGCCGGAGTCGCAGAGCGCGAGTCCGATCGTCCTGGTGCCGACGTCGAGGCCGAGCAGCCGGCCGCCCTCGGGCAGGGCGTCGCGGAAACCGGCGGCGGAGGTGGTGATCAAACTCCCCTCCCTGGAAGGGAGGGGATGGGGGTGGGTAGGCGAGCGGAGCGAGACTGTTCCGGCCTCGGAGTTTCGGCCGGCCTTCGGACGGACCCACCCCCGGCCCCTCCCTTCCAGGGAGGGGAGAACAGGGGCCGCCTCACTTCTTATCCCCGAACGCCTTCAGCCGAGCGGCCGCGTCGGCGCGCAGGTTGGCCCAGAAGAGGGCATAGTCGTAGACGTGGTAATTGTTGCCGGGCAGCACGTAGGGGCCGAGATCGGGCGCGTCCTCGCCGATGAGGAGGAAGCCGCGCACGTCGCAGCGCGCCGGCACTCCGGGCGACTTCAGGCTGCCCTCGGTCAGAGCCTCGTTGGGCACCAGAGTGCCGAGATTGGCGCTCGCCGGCGCCTCGCCGCCCGGGGCTCCGGTCAGCGGATTGGTGCACAGCATCGGCGAGCCGGCGCGGCTGATCCCGGTTCGGCCGGAGGATTCGTCGTAGACGTCGGTCACCTGCTTCGGGTCGGCGGGCTCGGCGAAGCTCTGCCAGCTCACCACGCAGCCCGCCTGCTCGCGCCGTTCGCAGGCGGGCAGGCCGAGCGACGGGAGATCGGCGGGGATCGAGACCGGCCAGCCGATCACATAGGCAGCGACCACCCTTTTCGCCTCCGGCCTGCCGGCGACTCGCTCGGCGAGCAGCCGCATCAGATGGAGGCTGCCCTGGCTGTGGCCGGCGAGAATGATCGGCCGGCCCTTCGGCACCTGGCGGAGGAATTGGTCGTAGGCGGCGGCGACGTCGCGATAGGCGAAGTCGAGCGCCTTGCCCGCCTCCGCCTTGGTGGTGAGGAAGGCGCCGAACGTCGCCTGCCGGTATTTGGGCGCCCACACGTCGGCGACGCCGTTGAACACGCTCGCCTGGCTCTGGACGAACAGCTTGGCCCGCCACTGCGATTCCCGGTCGTCGAGCGGCGCGTTCCAGCGGGATGTCTGCAGATAGGATGTGGGGTGGATGAAGAAGAGCGACGCCACCGGCGTGCCCTGGCGCTGCACCCCCGTCGGCATCCACAGCCCCGGGCTGTCCCGCATATCCGGCCTGGCGATCCACAGGCGCTTGTCGGCATAGGCGGTCGGCGCCGGCGGCGGCCCGCCTTCGAAGGCGGCGGACGGCACCATGGCGAAGCGCATCAGCTCGGCGCCGAAGAGGCGATAGACCAGGGCGGCGGCGACGACGAGCATGGTCAGCCCCGCCACCACCCACAGGAACCGCCGAGCCAGCATCAAATCCTCCCCGCCTGCATCGCCGCTGCACAAGCCTATGGCAGAAGCGGACGCAAGCTTTACGGTAATCGCGGGAGGAATGTCATGGACGAGCGGAGCAGGGCCGAGCACCCCGCCTGGCCCCTTCGGGCGGTGCTCCTCGCCGCGCTCGGCGCCGGCTTCGGCCTCGCCTTCCACCTGCTGACCGCAGGGCCCGAGGGATGGATGGAGACGGACGTACCGTGGCGAGCGGCCGGCGGCGCCTTCCTCGCCGTATCGGGTCTCGTCTTCGCCTTCTCGCTGGAGCGGGGGCGCGGACGCTGGTCGGCGGGCTTCGCCGCCGCCGCCGGCCTGATCGCCGGCTTCGTCGTGCTGTGGAACGGCAATCCCGACCATTGGGGAGCGGGGGAGGGATGGCAGCTCTTTTCCGCCCTTCTCGCGGTCGCAATCGCGGTCCCGCTCTTCCAGGCTTGGCGCGACAAGGGCCGGCGACGCCCGGATCCCGCGATCGTCCATGCCCATGTCTGGACCAACCTGATCCTCGGCGGCGCCGCCTTCGCCTTCGTCCTCTCGACGATGCTCCTGACCCTGCTTCTGGCGGAGCTGTTCCACCTGATCGGGATCGATGTCCTGCGCGACCTGCTCGACGAGGGCTGGTTCATGTGGCCGCTCGCCTGCGGCGCTCTCGGCGGGGCCGTGGGGCTGCTTCGCGACCGCGACCAGGTGCTTGGAACTCTCCAGAAGGTTGCCCGGGCCGTGCTGTCGGTGCTCGCCCCCGCCCTTGCATTCGGCCTCGCCGGGTTCGTCCTCGCTCTTCCCTTCACCGGCCTCCAGCCGCTCTGGGACCAGACCCGGGCGACGACTCCGATTCTTCTCGCCTGCCTGGTCGGGGCGGTGATCCTCGTGAACGCCGTCATCGGCAACGATGCGGAGGAGGAGGCGCGTTCGCGGATCCTGCGCTGGGCGGCGGTGGCGCTCGCCCTTGTGATGCCGGCGCTCGCCTTCGTCGCCGCCGTCTCGACCGGGAAGCGGATCGGGCAGTACGGCCTGACCCCGGACCGGCTCTGGGCCTGCGTGTTCGTCTTCGCCGCCGCGGCCCTGGCGCTTGCCTATCTCCACGCCCTCGTCCGCGGCCGCGCCGGCTGGCCGGAGGCGCTGCGCCGGGCCAACATACGGGTCGCGGCCGGGCTTTGCCTGCTCGCCTTGTTCCTCGCCTTGCCGATCGTCAGCTTCGGCGCGATCTCCACCAGAGACCAGCTCGCCCGGCTCGAATCGGGCCGCACCCCGCCCGACCGCTTCGACTGGGCGGCAATGCGTTTCGACTTCGGTCCCTCCGGCCGAAGGGCGCTCGAGCGGCTCGCCTCGAGCCCCAACCTCCTCGTCCGGCAACGCGCCCGCGAGGCGCTGCGCGCCTCGGACCGGTGGTTCGCCGGAGCGGTGGAAGGGGTCGCGCCCGAGCGGCCGCCCCTCAAGGTCGAGGTGGACGGCGGCGCGGCGATCCCGCCGGCGCTCGCCGACATGATCGGCCGCACCGCTTCCTGCCGTGACGAGGGGTGCCGGCTGGTCTTCGTCGAGCCGAAGCGGGCGGTCCTGCTGCGCCCGGGCTGCGGCCATTGCTATTATGTCTTCGACGCGCGGCCGGACGGCACCTGGATTCAGCGTTATCCGGCATCGGTGTTGAAGGCCACCGGTCCGGACGCTCCGCCCGACGCCGCCGCCAGAGGGCGGGTCGAGGTCCGCAAGGTCGAAAGGCAGCAGCTGTTCGTCGACGGCCGGCCGGTGGGCGAGGCGTTCGAATAGGGCAAACTTGCCGCAATGCAGCGTGGATGCTAGCGGCCCCTTCCATGTCCGTCGACGCCGCCACCGTCCGCCATATCGCGAAGCTCGCCCGGATCGCCGTCTCCGATGCGGAGGTAGAGGCGCTCGCGCCCGAGCTGAACAACATCCTGGGTTGGGTCGAGCAGCTCCAGGAGGTGGACGTCGAAGGCGTCGAGCCGATGACCGCCGTGATTCCCAACCGGCTGCGGCTGCGCGACGACGTCGTCACCGACGGCGGCAGGCGCGACGACGTCCTCGCCAACGCGCCGGCCGCCGAGCACGGCTTCTTCGCGGTCCCGAAGGTGATCGAGTGATGCGCGCGCCCGGGAAAGCCACCGTTCGGGCCGGGCTTGCCGAAGCCTTCCCTTTCTCCGCTCCGGCAGGAAGTGGGGGCTTCGACAGGCTCAGCCCGAGCGGAGGGGGGTCTTTGTGACGAAACTCACCGATCTCGGGATCGCGGCGATTCGCGACGGAGTGAAGGACGGCGCCTTCTCCGCGCGCGAGGTCGCCGAGGCGTTCAGCGCCGCGGTGGAGAAGGGCAGGGCCCTGAACGCCTTCACCGTCGAAACCCCGGACCACGCCCTCGCGGCCGCCGACGCGGCCGACGCCGCCCGGGCCTCGGGCGACCTGAAGCCGCTCTCGGGGGTGCCGCTCGGAATCAAGGACCTGTTCGCCACCGAAGGAGTCGCCACGACCGCCGGCAGCCGGATCCTCGAGGGCTTCAGGCCGCGCTACGAATCGACGGTCAGCGCCAACCTCTTCGCGGCCGGCGCCGGCATGCTCGGCAAGCTGAACATGGACGAGTTCGCCATGGGCTCGTCCAACGAGACCAGCGCCTGGGGGCCGGTCCTCTCGCCGTGGCGGCGAAGCGACGGCGGCAATGCCGCGCTGACCCCGGGCGGAAGCTCGGGCGGTTCGGCGGCGGCGGTGGCGGCGCGGCTCGCCCCGGGAGTCACCGGCACCGACACCGGCGGCTCGATCCGCCAGCCGGCCGCCTTCGTCGGAATCACCGGCATCAAGCCGACCTACGGCCGCTGCTCGCGCTGGGGCGTGGTCGCCTTCGCCTCAAGCCTCGACCAGGCCGGGCCGATGGCGAGGGACGTCCGCGACTGCGCGATCCTGCTGGAGGCGATGGCCGGCTTCGACCCGAAGGATTCGACCTCGCTCGATCTGCCGGTGCCCGGCTGGGAGGCGGCGCTCAGCAGCGACGTCCGCGGCAAGCGCATCGGCATCCCGAAGGAATATCGGATCGACGGCGTGCCCGGCGAGATCGACCGCGTCTGGGAGAAAGGCATCGAGCTGATGCGCGACGCCGGCGCCGAGATCGTCGAGGTCTCGCTGCCGCACACCAGATACGCCCTGCCGACCTATTACATCATCGCCCCGGCCGAGGCCTCGTCCAACCTCGCCCGCTACGACGGAGTCCGCTACGGCCTTCGCGAGTCGCCGGAGAACGGCAACCTCACCGACATGTACGAGGCGACCCGCGCCGCCGGCTTCGGCGCCGAGGTCAAGCGCCGGATCATGATCGGCACCTACGTCCTCTCGGCCGGCTTCTACGACGCCTATTTCAACCGCGCCCAGAAGGTGAGGGCGCTGATCGCCCGCGACTTCGAGCGGGTCTGGGGCAAGTGCGACCTCATCCTGACTCCGACCGCGCCGTCGGCGGCCTTCGCGCTCGGCGAGAAGAGCGCCGACCCGATCGCCATGTATCTGAACGACGTCTTCGCCGTCCCCGCCAGCCTCGCGGGCCTTCCCGCAATCTCGGTCCCCGCCGGCCTCGACGACCAGGGGCTTCCGCTCGGCCTCCAGCTGGTCGGCCGGGCACTCGACGAGCAGGGGGTGCTGAACGCGGCCTTGGCCCTGGAGGAACGAGCCGGCTTCACCGCCCGCGCGGAGTCGTGGTGGTGAGCATCGTTGGACAGGTTTTCTCGGAATTCGTTCAGTTGCTGCTCCGCGACGGTCTCATCGCCGCTTGTGGCAGACTTTTTGGGAGCCGGCGGGAGAAGAAGGTGGCTCCGGATCGTCAAAGAATTTTGAAGCGGCGCGAGTTGGATCGAAAAAATAGACGGAATAGTCGATGAACGCTCCTTACCGCATCCACGGCACGACCGGCGAATGGGAAGTGGTGATCGGGCTCGAGGTCCATGCCCAGGTGACGTCGAACGCCAAGCTCTTCTCCGGCGCCTCGACCGAATTCGGCGCCGAGCCCAACAGCCAGGTCAGCCTGGTCGACGCCGCCATGCCCGGAATGCTGCCCGTGCCCAACGGCGAGTGCATCCGCCAGGCGGTTCGCACCGGAATGGCGCTGGAGGCGAAGATCAATCCCTGGTCGCGCTTCGACCGGAAGAATTATTTCTACGCCGACCTTCCGCAGGGCTATCAGATCAGTCAGCTCTACCACCCCATAGTCGGGGAGGGCGAGATCGAGATCCTGCTCGACGACAAGGACCAATCCACCGCCAAGCGGATCGGGGTCGAGCGCATCCATCTCGAGCAGGACGCCGGCAAGCTGATGCACGACCAGCATCCCAGCTTCTCCTATGTCGACCTCAACCGCTCGGGCGTCGCCTTGATGGAGATCGTCTCCAAGCCGGACATGAGAAGCCCTGAGGAAGCAGGAGCTTACATCCGCAAGCTGAGAGCGATCCTGCGCTATGTCGGAAGCTGCGACGGCAATATGGAGCAGGGCAGCATGCGCGCCGACGTCAACGTCAGCGTGCGCAGGCCGGGCGGCGGGCTCGGCACCCGCACCGAGACCAAGAACGTCAATTCCGTCCGCTTCATCATGGCGGCGATCGAATATGAGGCGAACCGGCAGGTCGACGTGCTGGAGAGCGGCGGCGCGATCGTCCAGGAAACCCGTCTCTGGGACCCGGACAAGGCCGAGACCCGAAGCCTTCGCTCCAAGGAGGAAGCGCACGATTACCGCTACTTCCCCGATCCGGACCTGCTTCCCGTCGAGCTGGCGGACTCCTTCCTCGAGGACTGCCGGGCCTCGCTCCCCGAGCTTCCCGACGCCAAGCGCCGCCGCTACGAGGGCGCGCTCGGCCTCTCCGCCTACAATGCCAGCGTCCTCACCGCCGACGTCACCACCGCGCGCTGGTTCGAGGCGCTGCTGGAGAAGCTCGGCGACGAGCATGCGCAGCGCGCGAGCAACTGGGTCACCTCGGACCTGTTCGGAGCGCTCAACCGCCTCGGCAAGAGCATCGAGGAAAGCCCCGTCACCCCGGCCCAGGCCGCGGAGCTGCTTCGCCTGACCGCCGAGGGCATTTTGTCGGGCACGCTCGCCAAGCAGGTCTTCGAGATCATGCTCGAGACCGGCGACGACCCCGCCGCCATCGTCGAGGAGCGCGGCCTCAAGCAGACCAGCGACACCGGCGCGATCGACGCCGCCATCGCCGGCGTGCTCGCCGCCAACCCCGACAAGGTCGCCGAATATCGCGGCGGCAAGGACAAGCTCTTCGGCTTCTTCGTCGGCCAGGTGATGAAGGCGATGCAGGGCAAGGCCAATCCGGGCGTGGTCAACGATCTGCTCAGGAAGGCGCTCTCCTGACGCGGGAGCCATGAGAGTAGGCCGAAGGGCGGTCAATGCCGTCCGCTACATGCTGGAGGACCTGCTCCCGCCCGCCTTGCGGGATTCGCCATTGTTCCTGCCGGTCATGTATCTCGTATGGGGCCGCGACGCGCGCCGCTTCATCGCCTTTCGCCAGCGCCTTCGGACGATGAGCCCGGAGGAATATGCGGGTTTCTACGCGAAGATCACCCCGATCCACGGCGAATGCGACCTCAACCGCGCCTGTCTCGACCGCGTCTTGAGCGAGGTGGAAGGGAAGGACATACTGGACGCCGGCTGCGGACGCGGCCACCTCGCCGGGCTGATCGCGCGCGGCGGACCCGACAGGAATGTGGTGGGCGCGGACCTGGCGCCGCCGTCGGCCGGAGAATGGCCCGCCAATCTGAGCTTCGTGGAGGGCTGGCTGGGGCGACTTCCATTCCCGGACAAGTCGTTCGACACGGTCATCTGCACGCACACTCTGGAGCATATTCTCGATATCGACGGCGCCGTGGCCGACCTCCGGCGGATCGCCCGCCGCCGCCTGATCCTGGTCGTTCCGAGGGAGCGGGAGGCGAGATATCCGCTCAACCTCCACGTTCACTTCTTCCCCTACGCCCACAGCTTCCTCAACCGCATCGGCGCCCCGGACGGCCGCTTCGCCTGCGAGGTTCTGCAGGGGGATATCTATTATCGCGAGGAAACAGGCTGAGGCGCGCGGAGGACGAACTTGCCGCCGAGCCTTTTGCGCGCCACCATCGGCGGATGAAGCATCTGTGCATCGCCGCCCTGTCGCTGGCCGTTCTCTGCGGCACGGGCGAGGCGCGGCCGCCGATCGGTTTCAGCACCGAAAGCCTGCTCGATCACCGCCTCGCCGGTGAAACCAGCGTCGTCGTGCCGAAGCCGCGGGGCTGGCAGGAGGTGCCGGTAATCGTCACCATATCGCAAACCGGCGAGGTGACCGCGGCGGAGCGCGACCCGAAGCGGAACATCGGAGGCGCGGCCCCGGCCCCGGCGCTCGCGGCGGCCCGCCGCTGGAAGTTCCGGCCCTTCCGCTATCGAGGCGAACCGGTGACCGTTCGGGGCATCGTCGACATCGTCTATCGCGCTCCGCCCAGATGGCGGGATCCCGAGGCGACCTTCCCGCCCATTGACTATTCGACCCTGAAGATCCAGCTCGTCCGGTCGGACTGCTTCTTCGGAGGCTGTCCCCATTATTCCGTGACGATAGACGGAAGCGGCGCCGTCCACTTCACCGGGTTCAAGGGCGCCCCGGGGGCCCATCCGCAATTCGGGCCCGACGAGAGCGTCCTCTTCCCGGGGGAGCATCGCAGCAAGATCGACCGGGCGACGCTCGACGCCCTGATCGAGCGTTTCCGCGACGCCCGTTTCTTCGGTCTCGAGCCGGAATATTCCTCCACGATCACCGACCAGCCTACCTACGTCCTCAAGTTCGAAACCGGCGGACGAAGCTGGGCCGTCACCGACTATAGGGGTGAGCACGCCGGGATGCCGCCGGTCGTCACCGAGCTTGAAAACGCAGTCGACAGGGCGGCGGGAACGGCGCGCTGGGTCAGCGGCGACGAGAGCAGCGTCGCCGCGCTCGAGGCGGAAGGCTTCGATTTCCGGTCTCGGGAGGCGGCTGAGCTGACGGCTTACCTGGCGCTGACCGGAAGGGGGCCCGACGCGCTGATCCTGGCTCTCATCGACGCCGGAGTCTCTCCCGAATATCCGATGGTCTTCGATATCGGCGACCCTCCGGCGCCCCTTGGCGAGTCCCTCCTCGTCGGTGCGATCGGCCGCCATCGCCCCGCGCTGTTCGCCTATCTCGCCGGGCGCGGGTGGCTGGCCCGGCTTCCCCGCGAGCGCCTTTCGCAGGCCTTTGTCGAAGGCGGCGGCGGCTGCGACCCCGCCGTCACTCGAGCCCTGGTCGCGGCCGGCGCGGATCCCAAGGCGAAGATCAGGAGTGGGGAGCGGAGCGGTGCGACCGCCCTGATCGCGGCGGTGAGGCCCTGGGGCCCATGCCAAGGGCTCGACCTGAAGCCCATCGTCGAGGCGCTGATTGCCGCCGGAGTCGACGTCAACGCGACCGACGACGCCGGCGAGACCGCGCTCTACGGAGTGGGGGACCCGGACCTTCAGGAGCAATTGCTCGCCGCCGGCGCCCGGGCGGACGTGCGTGACAAGAAAGGCAATTCTCCCGTTTTCTCATCATGGAACGACAGGATCGTGCTCGGGCTGCTCGACGCCGGAGCCGATCCGAAGGGCCGCTATTCCGACGGCAAGACCCTTCGCGAGCAGGCGGTCGAGCGCGACATGCCCTCCGTCCTCGCCTGGCTCGACGCCCACCGCATCGACTAGGCGGCCGGGCCGGCGAAGAGCTCCGCGAAACTTTCCCGAAGCACGTTCTTCCGCACTTTGCCCATTGCGTTGCGCGGCAGGTCCGCCACCACGAACACACGCTTCGGCCGTTTGAAGGCGGCGAGACTGTCCGCCAGCTCGAGTTTGATCGCCGGCTCGTCGATCCGGGCATCGGCCCGGGCCACGACCGCAGCCACCACCGCCTCGCCGAAATCGGGGTGGGGCACACCGATCACCGCGCATTCGGCGATCCCCGGAATCGCCTCGATCGCCGCTTCCACCTCGGCGGGATAGACGTTGAGGCCGCCGGTGATGACGAGATCCTTCTCTCGGCCGACGATGTGGACATAGTCCGACTCGTCGGCGAAGCCGAGATCGCCGGAGATGAAGAAGCCGTCCTCCCGGAACGCCTCTGCGGTCTTGTCCGGCATCCGCCAATAGCCCTTGCAGACGTTGGGGCCGCGTATCTCGATCATTCCGACCTCGCCGCGCGGCAGCTCGGCGCCCGTCGCGGGATCGGCGATCCGGATCTCCACGCCGGGGAGCGCAGGGCCCACGCTGCCGGGCACGCGCGGCCCGTCATAGGGGTTGGACGTGTTCATGTTGGTCTCGGTCATGCCGTAGCGCTCGAGGATGAGGTGTCCGGTGCGGGCCTCGAACTCGCGGTGCGTCTCCGCCGAGAGGGGCGCCGAGCCGGAGACGAACAGCCGCATGTGGGCGGTCAGCTCGCGGGTGAAATCCGGCCTCGAGAGCAAACGGGTATAGTAGGTCGGGACTCCCATCATCGCCGTCGCCCGCGGCAGCAGCCGGACGATCTCGTCGAGGTCGAAGGCCGGCAAGAACAGCAGCGCGCTGCCCGCGAGCAGGGTCACGTTGGTGGCGACGAACAGGCCGTGGGTGTGGAAGATCGGCAGAGCGTGGAGCAGCCGGTCTCCGGCCGTGAACCGCCAGGCCTCGCGCAGGGTCTCCGCGTTGGAGGCGAGGTTGGCATGGGTCAGCATGGCGCCCTTCGAGCGGCCGGTCGTGCCCGACGTGTAGAGGATGGCCGCGAGGTCGTCCGGCGCCCGAGCCACGTCCTCGAAGCTGCCGCGCGCCTGAAGCGCACCCTCGGCCAGGACTTGCAGCGTCGACGAGCGCCGGGCCCCGGCGCCGCGCTCCGGATCGCCGACAAACAGGGCAGGCTCGGAATCTTCGAGGAAATAGCGCACCTCCGCCGCCGTATAAGCGGGGTTGAGCGGGAGGTGGACGGCGCCCGCCCGAAGGGTGGCGAGGTAGAGAAGCAGGCCTGGGACGCTCTTGTCCGCCTGGACCGCCACCCGGTCGCCGGCGGCGACGCCCAGCTCCACGAGCCGCTCGGCCAGAGCTCCGGTTCGATCCTCCAGCGCGCCGTAGGAGAGCTCGAGTCCGTCCGCTTCGATCAGGAAGGGCACATCCGGATCGGCGGGGAAGCGGGTTCGGAACTGGGCGTAGAGGTTCATGGCGGCTACCTTCCCGGCCTCGCGAGCGCGGCCACCCGAGTCTGCCAGAGGACGAGCAGGGGCACCGTGCCCAATTCCATGACGAGGCCGAACACATGGCCTGTTCCCGGCACCCCCGACACGGCCAGTCCGAGCAGCCGGCCGAGCCCGCCCAGGAAGACCAGCAGCGCCAGCAGCCGGAAGCGCGCCGTCTTGCGCTCGATCCCGGGGATGCAGCTCGCAAAGGCGAGGCCGACGGCGAAGAGGAGGCCGGACAGGTAGCGGAAGTGGCTGTCGAGGTCGGCCGGGATCTCCATCCCGACGCCCCGGAGAAATGCCGGGCCGTGGATCAGCCCCGTCCCGCCCGCGAGCAGGGGCACCACGCAGCCGAGCGCCACCGCCAGCTGGAGCAGGCGCCGCTCCATGCTCAGACGTTGAAGCGGAACAGCATCACGTCGCCGTCCTGGACGACATATTCCTTGCCTTCCGACCGCATCCTGCCCGCTTCCCTGGCGCCGGCCTCGCCGGCGAACTTCACGAAGTCCTCGTAAGCGATGGTCTCGGCGCGGATGAAGCCGCGCTCGAAATCGGTGTGGATGACCCCGGCGGCCTGCGGTGCCTTGGCGCCCTTCTCCACGGTCCAGGCGCGGGCCTCCTTGGGGCCGGCGGTGAAGAAGGTGATGAGGTGGAGGAGGTCGTAGCCGGCGCGGATCACCTGGCTGAGGCCGGTTTCCTCCAGCCCCAGGTCCCTGAGGAATTCGGGACGGTCGGCGGCGTCCATGGTGGCGATCTCCGCCTCGATCGCGGCCGAGATGACCACCGCCCCGGCGCCTTCCGCCTTCGCCTTTTCGAACACCCGGGCGCTGTGGGCATTGCCCGACGCGGCGTCGCCCTCGTCGACGTTGCAGACGTAGAGGACCGGCTTGGCGGTCAGCAATTGCGCCCGCTCCAGGGCGAGCTTCTCCTCGGCGTCCTTCGGCTCGGTCAGCCGCGCCGGCTTCGAGTCGCGCAGAAGCTCCAACGCCTGGCCCAATACGGAGGCCTGCACCTTCGCCTCCTTGTCGCCCTGCTGCGCCTTCTTGGCCGCCGCGGGGACCCGCTTCTCGAGACTCTCGAGGTCGGCGAGCATCAATTCGGTCTCGACCGTATCGGCGTCGGCGACCGGATCGACCCGGCCCTCGACATGGGTGACGTCGCCGCCCTCGAAGCAGCGGAGGACATGGACGATGGCGTCGACCTCGCGGATGTTGCCGAGGAACTGGTTGCCCAGGCCTTCGCCCTTCGAGGCTCCGCGAACCAGCCCGGCAATGTCGACGAACTCGAGCTGGGTCTCGATCTCCTGCGCCGATCTGGCGACTCGGGCGATCTCGTCGAGCCTCGGATCGGGCACCGCGACCCGGCCCACGTTCGGCTCGATCGTGCAGAAGGGATAATTGGCCGCCTGAGCCGCCGCCGTCTCGGTCAGCGCATTGAAAAGGGTCGATTTGCCGACATTGGGCAGGCCGACGATACCGCAACGAAAACCCATGGCGCTTCAGCTACTCCGGAGGTGGTCATGCTGAACTTGTTTCAGCATCCAGTTCGATGGTCCTTCGATACGCCGGTTCGACAAGCTCACCGGCTACTCAGGATGGGCGGAACAGCACGCCCGCTCATCCTGAGTTGGGACTGAGCCTGGCGAAGGCCCGAATCGAAGGACCCGATGCTCGAAACCGGGTTCCGAAACAAGTTCAGGGTGACGCAAGAGCCGCTTCCTCGTTAACTGTCGGGCATGATCGGACTGAAAGCGTTCGCGCTCGGACTGGGAATCGCCGCTTTTGCGTTCGCACAACCGGTGGAGGCTCGAGTGTCGCCCGGGAAAGTCGACGCCGATGTCCGCGCCGCCATGCAGCGAACCGGAGCCCGTGGGCTGGCTCTCGCCGTCATCGAGGAGGGCAAGCCGGTCCTGGTCCGCGCCTGGGGCGAACGCAACGCGGCCGGCGACCCCCTCGAGACTGATACCGTCATGTACGGCGCCTCGCTGACCAAGGCGGTGTTTGCTTATACCGTGATGCAGCTGGTCGAGGAGGACCGGCTCGACCTGGACCGGCCGCTGGCCGCCTATCTGCCTCGGCCGCTGCCGGATTACGGCAATCTCGACGATTACGGTAATTGGGGCGATCTCGCCGGCGACGAACGCTGGCGCCGGGTGACGGCCCGGCACGTTCTCACTCACAGCGTCGGCTGGGCCAATTTCGCCTTCCTCGAGCCCGACCGGAAGCTCCGCTTCCATTTCGAGCCCGGCGCCCGCTACGCTTATTCGGGCGAGGGCATCAGCCTCCTCCAGTTCGTAATCGAGAAGGGACTCGGCCTCGACTTGGCCGGGGAGATGCAAAAGCGGGTGTTCGACCGCTTCAAAATGGCGAACACCGCCATGACCTGGCGTCCGGATTTCGCCCGAAACCTCGCCGACGGGTGGACCTCGGAGGGTAGCGCCGAGCCGCACGACGAGCGGAGCCGCGTTCGCGCCGCGGGCTCGATGGACACGACGATCGCCGACTTCGCCCGCTTCGCCGCCGCCTTCATGCGCGGCGAGGGGCTGAAGCGCTCGACGCGGGCGGAGATGCTCCGGCCGCGATTGCCGATCGCCTCGGCCTCGCAATTCCCGACCCTGGGGGCCGAGGCGCCGCCTTCGAAACGGTGGAAGAGCCTGGCGGCCGGGCTTGGCGTCGTGACGTTTGAAGGGCCGCAGGGCAGGGGCTTCTTCAAGGGCGGGCACAATGACAGCACCGGCAATCTGTGGGTTTGCCTGGAGCGCGGCCGGCGCTGCGTGGTCATCCTCGCCAACGATGTCAGGGCCGAATCGGCCTTCCCGGCCCTGGTCGAGGCGGTGCTGGGAGAGACGGGGCTCCCGTGGCGCTGGGAATATAGCTGGCTTCCCGAATAGGCCCTGCCGTCATGTTCAGGGTGACGAGGAGTGACGGTCAGCGCGAGGCAGCCGCCGATCAGCGGCCCGGCGCTCCGGCGATCGCTCCCGCCGCGGCCCAGCTGCCGATCGCCGCCCGCGCCCCTCGCCGGCGAAAGCGGCGCCGGGCAGGGCGAGGCTGTTGGCCATGAGCATCGCCGACGCGATTCCCTGAAGGGCGCGGCCGGCGAGCAGGAGCGGGAGGGTAGGGGCCAGAGCGCACGGCGCCGAGGCCAGGGCGAACAAGGCGATGCCGAGCAGGAACAGCCGCCGTCGCACGGGCCGGGGGCGCTCCGGTCACAGCCGGTAGTTGAAGCTGATGCTGATCCGCTCCTCCTTGCCGGTCCCGGGCACCACCTCGTGCCGAAGCCAGCTTTCCCACAGGAACAGCCGGCCCGGAGCGGGCTCGGCATAGACGAAGGTGCGAAGCTCGTCCGGCGCGTCCTCCCGGCGCGGCGGCGCGGCCATCATCATCGCCAGGCGCGGATCCTCGAGCTTCAGCATGCCGGATCCGGGCGGCACGGCGACGTAGATCGTGCCGGAGACGGCGCTGTGGGGATGGATGTGCCCGGAATGCGCGCCGCCGGGCCGCAGGATGTTGACCCACAGGCTGTCCAGCTTCAGCCGCCGCCCGCCGAGATCGAAGGCGCAGTCGGCCGCGAAGGCCGCGACGTGCCGGTTGAGGTGCCTCGCCAGCTCCGCGAAGCGCGGGTCCCGCGCCGGCAGGTCGTTCAGCGAGGCGTAGGAGGTGTAGCCGCGATAGCCGTGCTCGCGCGACCAGCGTCGGCCGGCCTTGTCCTCCTCCGCCAGGGCCCGGCACGCCCCGTCGAGCTCGGCGACAAGGGCGGGGGCCGCGAGCTCGCCTTCGTAGAAGCGCGTGGCGAAGAGGGAGCGGCCGGCCATCGCTCTACTCAGGCTGACGGACGCCGATCGGCGGACCCGAGCAGGCCAGTGTCGGCGCGCTCACGTCGTCACGTCACCCGGAAGTCGGGGGGCGAGCAGCGAACCTGGCGTCGGACGGCTTGAGTCAGGCGGGGGAATTGCAATTCCAGCGCGCCGCGATGCTTCCGGCGTTCTTGCCCTTCACGACCCGGATTTCGGCCGGCCGGTTGCTCCGTCCGCCTTCGTCGAGATCGCCGGACTCGCTGGCGGCGGGCGAGATGATGACCTCGAAGCCCATGCCGCCATAGCGAGCGCCCCGGTCGGGGAAGCCGCCGCCGCCGAGCCGCCGAAGCAGCCGAAGATCGCCGTCGGAATTGACGATGGCGTTCCTCTTGGTGGCGACGAGCAGCACCGCCGGTCCGTCATGGGCGTAGCAGGCCGAGTTCTTGAGCGCGTCGGCCCCGACATCGGCCTCGGTAAGCGCCTGAAGCGGCACTCCCTGGGCATGAGCGGCGGTAGCGGCGGAGATGGCGCAAAGCGCGACGAGTGCGAGCTTTCTCATGGGCCGATTATGCGCCTCTGCCGCGCGGCATGCAAGATGGCTGCATCGCACCGGCGGCGAGGTGTGTTCCGACATGAATTCAGGGTGAAGGCCGGCCCGCATCGCCGGGCGCTGGACAAGACCCCTGCTCCTCTCCACAGACGCCGCGCATGGAGACCCAGGCCGCGACGAGGACCGAGGTTACGGAGCTTCGGCTGATCGGCGTTCCCACCGACCGCCATTCCTCCTTCCTGCGCGGAGCGGCGCTGGCGCCGCCGCTGATCCGCGCCGCCCTTCACAGCGATCATGGCAATGCCACCGCCGAGTCGGGCGTGGAGCTGGGCGTCGACATCCGCCTGGGCGACTCCGGCGACCTGCCGCTCAGCGAAGCGGACGGGGACGACGCGCTGATCGCCGCTGCCGTCGCCGCGGCGGCCGCCGACGGCGCCGTCCCGCTCATGCTCGGCGGCGATCATTCGATCACCCTGCCGGCGATCGAGGCCCTCGCCGCCACCCGCGGCGCGATCGACATCCTCCATTTCGACGCTCATCCCGACCTGTACGACGATTTCGAGGGCAATCCCCGCTCCCACGCCTCGCCCTTCGCCCGGATCATGGAGCGGGGGCTCGCCAGGCGGCTCGTCCAGGTTGGCATCCGAACGCTCAACCGCCATTGCCGGGAGCAGGCGGAGCGGTTCGGAGTGGAGGTCGTCGAGATGCGGCATTTCACGCCGGAGGCGGTGCCGCAGCCGGCCGGGCCGCTCTACATCAGCATCGACCTCGACGCCTTCGACCCGGCCTTCGCTCCCGGCGTGTCGCACCACGAACCGGGCGGCCTCGGAGTCCGGGACGTGCTGGCGGTGCTCGACCGGGTACGGGCCCCCATCGCCGGAGCCGACATCGTCGAGTATAATCCCGCCCGCGACCTGAACGGAGTCACCGCCGTCCTCGCCGCCAAGCTCGTCAAGGAGGTCGCCGCCTTGTGCGCGCGGAACAACCCATGATCATTGTCCACCATCTCGAGAACAGCCGCTCGCAGCGCATCCTGTGGCTGCTCGAGGAGCTCGGCCTGCCTTACGAGGTGCGCCGTTACGAGCGCGACAGGAAGACTATGCTGGCCCCGGCCGAGCTTCGCCGGGTGCATCCGCTCGGCAAGTCGCCGGTGATCGAGGATGACGGCCGGATCGTCGCCGAGACGGGCGCGATCGTCGAATATCTGGTCGAGAAGGCGGACGGCCGGCTCGGCCCGCGCGGCAAGCGGGAGGAGGTGCTGCGATACCGCCACTTCCTCCACTATGCGGAGGGCTCGATGATGCCGCCTCTGCTCGCCATGCTGATCGTCCGCCGGCTCGGGCTGCTCGGCCGGCCGGCCCGGGCGCCGGTGCAGAAGATGCTGGACCAGCATCTCGACTGGCTGGAGACGGAGCTTGCCGGTCGCCCCTGGTTCGCCGGCGACGCCTTCACCGCCGCCGACATCATGATGAGCTTCCCGCTCGAAGCCTCCCGCCACCGCGCCGGGCTCGACGAGAGCCGGCCGAACCTGATCGACTGGCTGGAGCGGATCCACGCCCGCCCCGCTTACGGCGCGGCGCTCAAGAAGGGGGGACCCTATGCTTATGCCTGAGATCGGCCGACGCGGCTTCGCGCTGGGGATGCTCGCCGCCGGCGCGGCGCTGGCCGCCAGGCCGGAGCGGCTGCTCGCGGCCGAGCCGGCGCTGAAGCCGATCACCGGCGACGTCGCGCCGATCGGCACGGCGGAGCGGCTCCGGCGCCTCGAGAAAGCGCGGCAGCTGATGCGCCGCCACGGCCTCGGCTCGATCCTGATCGAGCCCGGCGCGTCGCTCGATTATTTCACCGGGGTGCGCTGGGGCCGAAGCGAGCGCCTTACCGCCGCGCTGATCCCGGTCGACGGCGAGCCGGTCATCTTCACCCCCTTCTTCGAGGAGCCCTCGGTCCGCGAGAGCCTCGCCGTCCCGGCCGAGGTCCGCACCTGGGTCGAGCATGAGGATCCGCTGAAGCTGGTCGCGGGCGCCCTGCGCGACCGTAAGGTCGCCAACCGCCCGGTCGGGATCGAGGAGACGGTGCGCTTCTTCGCCGTCGACGGCCTGCGCCGGGCGCTGCCGCGGGTCGATATCAGGAGCGGCGCGGCGGTCGTGCGCGGCTGCCGGATGATCAAGTCGCCGGCCGAGATCGCGCTGATGCAGAAGGCCGCCGACGTCACCGTCGCCGCCTATCGCCACACCTACAGGCGCATCGAGAAGGGCATGACTCCCGCGCAGATCGGCGAGATCATGAACGGCGCCACGAGGGCGCTGGGCGGACGGCCGGAATTCGCTCTGATCCTGCTCGGGGAGGCGAGCGCCTATCCGCACGGCACCGGCAAGCCGCAGGAGGTGCGCAGGGGCGAGGTGGTGCTGATGGACTGCGGCTGCACCGTCCACGGCTATCAGTCGGACATCTCGCGAAGCTTCGTCTTCGGCGAGGCCGATGCCGAGCAGCGCAGGGTGTGGAACCAGATGCGCAAGGGCCAGGACATCGCCTTCGCCGCCGCCCGGCTCGGAGCGCCGGCCGGAAGCGTCGACGATGCCGTCCGGCGCCAGTACGAAGCGTGGGGCTACGGTCCCGGCTACAGGCTTCCCGGCACCTCCCACCGCACCGGACACGGCATCGGCATGGAAGGCCATGAGCCGGTCAATTTCGTCCATGGCGAGACGACCAGGCTGGCGCCGGGCATGTGCTTCTCCAACGAGCCGGGGATCTACCTTCCCGGCAAGTTCGGAATCCGCCTCGAGGACTGCCTCTACATGACGGCCACCGGCCCCCGCTGGTTCTCCACCCCGCCGCCGAGCCTCGACCGGCCCTTCGATTAGCTTGTCCTCCCCGCGAAGCGGGGGGAGGGGGACCATGCGAAGCATGGTGGAGGGGTATCTGGCCCGGAATTAGAGGTTCGGCAGGTCGACGGCGAAGGTCCGCGCGATCTACCCCTCCACCACCCTTCGGGGTGGTCCCCCTCCCCATCTTTCGATGGGGAGGACGAGCTAGAAAGGCTCGTCGCCGGGCTTGGGCGGAGGTACGTGGGAAGGAGCGTGGGGGGGCTCGATGTCGACCGGCTCGAGCGGGTCGAGCTCGCCTTCCCATTTCGCGACGACGACGCTCGCCACCGCGTTGCCGACGACGTTGGTCGCCGAGCGGCCCATGTCGAGGAAATGGTCGACGGCGAGGATCAGGATCAGGCCGGCTTCGGGGATGTTGAACTGGGCCATGGTCGCGGTGATCACGACGAGGCTCGCCCGGGGCACTCCGGCGACGCCCTTCGAGGTGATCATCAGGGTCAGAAGCATCAATATCTGCTGGGTCATCGACAGCTCGATGCCATAGGCCTGGGCGACGAAGATGGTCGCGAAGGTCATGTACATCATCGAGCCGTCGAGGTTGAACGAATAGCCCAGCGGAAGGACGAAGCTGGCGATCCGCGGCGGCACTCCGAACCGGTCCAGCGCCTCGAGCGTGCGCGGATAGGCCGCTTCCGAGGAGGCGGTCGAGAAAGCGAGCACGATCGGATCGCGGATGTAGCGGATGAGGAGACGGGTCCGGCTTCCGACGATAAGGAAGCATATCCCGAGCAGAAGGATCCAGAGCAGGATCAGGCCGATATAGAAGCTGCCCATGAAATGGCCCAGGGTGCCCAGGATCGACGGCCCGCGCTGGGCGACCGTCGAGGCGACCGCGGCGAAGACGGCGACGGGCGCGAAGCGCATCACATAGTCGGTGATGACGAGCATCACCTTGACCAGGGCCTCGGTGGCCCGGAGCAGCGGCCGCGCAGGCTCTCCCACCGCCATGATGGCGACTCCGATGAAGAGCGAGAAGACGACGATCTGGAGGATGCTGTTCTCCGACATCGCCCGGATCATCGATTCGGGGAAGATGTTGCCGAAGAACTTGACGATGTCGAAGGCGGAGCGGTCGATCCCGGCCGAAGCGTCGGCGGGCGGAAGCGCGAAGGCGACGCCCACGCCGGGCTGGAACAGGGTGACGAGGAGCAGGCCGAGCGAGAGCGAGACGAGGCTCGCGGCCACGAACCAGCCGAGCGCCTTGGCTCCGACCCGCCCGAGCGCCGCGGTGTCGCCCATATGCGCGATCCCGACGACGAGGGTCGAGAAGACCAGGGGCGCGATGATCATCTTGATGAGATGGAGGAAGATCGTCGTCAGGATGGAGAGGTAGCGCGCAATCTCCTTCACCACCGGGCCGCCTTCGGGCGTTCCGTCGCCCAGAAAATAGTTCAGGCCCAGGCCGACGACGACGCCCAGCACGAGGGCGAACAGGATCCAGTAGGTGAGACGTTTGGCCACGCGCGGCTCCTCGTGCTTCGGGTGCGCCTAGGAAGTCGATTGTAGGGCGCGGGTCAAGCTACTTGCCTCCCCAAGCGGAGCTTGGGGAGGGGGACCAGCGTAGCTGGTGGAGGGGTGACCTGGCGGGGCCGAGTCAGATCACCCCTCCACCACCTTCGGTGGTCCCCCTCCCCATCTGCGATGGGGAGGCAGATTAAGCCGGCTCGAGAACCTTCTGCACGACGTCGTCGGCCAGCTTGCCGTTCAATTCGGCAAGATGGTCGAACACCGCCGTATAGCTCGCGAGCCCCTGGCTGACGGACCTCAGCTCGGCGTCGAGCCCCAGCAGCTCGGCTTCCGGCACCAGAGCCTCGACCACGTCCCAACGCGACCAGCCCGCCCGGCTGTCCATTCCGAGCATCTGGCCGCGGCGGCTGGCGATGGCCGAGGTCACCCGGGACGTGGCGTAGCCGGGAGTCACCACCGTCACCTTGTGGACCGGCTCGAGCAGATGCGGCTGGGCCTGGGCGAGAGCCTCGCTCATCCCGATCCGGCCCGCCGTCCGGAAGGCGAGCTCGGAGCTGTCAACCGTATGGTAGCTGCCGTCGACCAGCGTCACCGCGACGTCGACGACCGGGAAACCGAGCGGGCCCTTCCCCAGGGCGTCGCGCACGCCCTGCTCGACCGCGGGAATATATTGCCTCGGCACGGCGCCGCCGTGGATCTTCTCGTCGAACTTGAAGCCTTCGCCGCGCGCGAGCGGCCGGATCTCGATGACCACGTCGCCGAACTGGCCGTGGCCGCCCGACTGCTTCTTGTGGCGGCCGCGCTGGGTGACCGGCTTGCGGATCGACTCCTTGTAGCCGACCACCGGCGGGTGGGCGTCGACGGCTACTCCGTAGCGGCGCTTCAGGCGGGCCAGGGTGACCTTGAGATGCTCGTCGCTGATCCCCTTGAGGCGGGTCTCGTGGAGCGCCTCGTCCTGCTCCCAGGCGAGGGAAGGATCCTCCTCGACCAGCTTGTGGAGGGCGGTAGACAGGCGGACGTCGTCCTTGCGGTCGCTGGTGGCGATGGCGAGGGCGTAATTGGAGGCGGGCAGCGCCAGCTCCGGCGCCTTGCCGCCGGCGCCGAGCCACTCGCCGGCATTGACGCCCTCGGCCTTGGCGATCGCGACGACGTCGCCGACCGCGGCCTTGCCCAGCTTCGAGGGCTTCTCGCCCTGCATCGCGAAAAGCGTTCCGACCCGCACCGTATCGCCCGAGCTGGCCTTGAGCTCGGTACCTTCGCTCAATGGCCCGCCGAAGACCCGGGCGAGGGCGAGCCGGCCCATATTCCCGCCATGCGATACCTTGAACACGAAGGCGCAGCCGCCCCTCGCGCCGAGCCGCTCGGCCGCCGCTTCGGGCGCCGGGGCATCGTGGCGGAGCGCCTTCATCAGCCGGCGCACCCCGAAGCCGTTCAGCGCCGATCCGAACAGCACCGGGACGACCAGATTCTCCTTCGTCTCGCGGGCGATGTCGGCGAAGATCGTGGCCTGGTCGGGGGTCTCGTCCATCAGCAATTGCTCGAGCAGGGCATCGTCATGGTCGGCGAGCTGCTCGAGCATGTGGAAGCGGTCGCCTTTCTCGCGGTCGGCGAGGTCGGCGGGGATGTCGATCTGCTCGGAGGGCTTGCCCGGGCGGTATTTGAAGGCGCGCTCGAGCGCGAGGTCGACGAAGCCGGTGACCTTTTCCCCCTCGCGGATCGGGATCTGGCGGGCGACGAGCGGCGAGGAGCTCATCGGCTGAAGCGCCTCGAGCAGGTCGCGGATGCCGCCGCGGGCCTGGTCGATCTTGTTGACGAAGATGAGGTGGGGGACTCCGAGCGACTCGAGCTGCCTCAGGGCCGGCTCGGCGAGGATGGCGCGGTCGGTGTCCGGATCGACGACGACGACGGCGAGGTCGGCCGACGCGACGGCGAGCGCGCCGTCGGCCGAGAAGCCGACCGATCCCGGCGAATCGACGATGGCGAAGCGGTCGCCGAGGAAATCGAAATGCATCAGGTTGAGCTCGGTGGAGCCGGCGCGCTGCCGCGCCTCGGGGCTCGAGTCGCCGACGCTGGTGCCGGCGTCGACGCTGCCCTGGCGGTCGACCGCCCCGGCGGCGAAGAGCAGGGCCTCGGCGAGGCTGGTCTTACCCGCCCCGCCCGGTCCAACGAGGGCGATCGTCCGGGTTCCTACCGATCTGTCGGGCATGCGTGTCTCCTTGCGTTCCCAAGGCGCGACCCGCGTTGAAGCGCGTCAGCGCTCAATCCCGCCAGCGTTCCACCCTTTGGCGCCGAATCGCAAGAGGGGATGGGGTGGGTAGGCGAGCGCAGCGAGACTTCTTCGCCGGCCCGGAGTTTCGGCCGCCTTCGGCGGACCCAACCCCCGGCCCCTCCCTCCCAGGGAGGGAGGGAGGGAGGGAAGGAAGGAGCGAAGCAGGGGGAACACCTGCCCCGCATCATAAGTTGAGCCTCCAAGTCGCGGCGCCAGCCGCTTGTACAAAGGGTAAGCATCATGCCCGTCTCGACGACCCTGCCGGTCGTGGCCGGTCTCTCGATCCTCGGCGCCGCGCTCGGAGTCACTCTCGGCAAGTCCGCCATCGCCGAGATCAACCCCGCTTATTTCAGCGAGCCGGAAGACGATTTCCACGCCGACCTCGTCCCCTACCGGAGCCCGGACTGGGCTCAGGTCCACGCCGCCGAATATCGTGCCGCCCAGCAGCCGGTGATCGTCGGCGAGCTCGGCAGCGGCTGCATCGGCTGCCGCGACTATCCCGTCGCCTACGTCCCCCAGCATGATCCCGCCGTCGATCGCTATGTCGAGGGCGGATTGCTGAGAGCGCCGGAGCCCACGGTGGTGACGGTCGCCGCGGAGCCGGCGGCGCCCGATCCGGCGCTCGAGCGGATCCAGGCCTATTCGAGCTATCCGGTGAGCGCCGAGGAAAGGCCCGTCGAAGTGGCCGAAGCGCCGGCCGAGGAGCCCGCGGCGCCGACGGGGCTCTGATCCCTCATCCCGGCAAGAACCGGGACCCCGTCGCTATGAAGCGCCTTTGCGACCGGAGGTCCCGGCTTTCGCCGGGATGACGACGGTTGCCGCAGCGCAGCATGTGCCTTACCTTGGCGCCATGACTTCCACCAACGACATCCGCCGGTCTTTCCTCGACTATTTCGGCTCGAACGGGCACCGCCAGGTGCCCTCGGCGCCGCTCGTCCCTCAGAACGATCCGACCCTGATGTTCGTCAACGCCGGAATGGTGCCGTTCAAGAACGTCTTCACCGGCCTCGAGACCCGCCCCTATTCGACGGCGACATCTTCGCAGAAGTGCGTCCGCGCCGGCGGAAAGCATAACGATCTCGACAATGTCGGCTACACCGCGCGCCACCACACCTTCTTCGAGATGCTCGGCAATTTCTCGTTCGGCGACTATTTCAAGGATCAGGCGATCACCCATGCCTGGACCCTGCTGACGAAGGAATGGGGGATCTCGCCCGCCCGCCTGACCGCGACCGTCTACCACACCGACGACGAGGCGTTCGACCTCTGGCGCAAGATCTCCGGCCTGCCGGAGAGCCGGATCATCCGAATCCCGACCAAGGACAATTTCTGGGCGATGGGCGACAGCGGCCCGTGCGGGCCCTGCTCCGAGATCTTCTACGACCATGGCGACCATATCCCTGGCGGCCCGCCGGGCTCGCCCGACGAGGACGGCGACCGCTTCGTCGAGATATGGAACCTGGTCTTCATGCAGTACGAGCAGGAGGACAATGAGATCGTCCGCGAGCTGCCGACCCCGTCGATCGACACCGGCATGGGGCTGGAGCGGATCGCCGCCGTCCTGCAGGGCGTCCACGACAATTACGACACCGATACCTTCAAGGCGCTGATCGCCGCCTCGAGCGAGCTGACCCGCACCGATTCGGGCGGCGAGCGGCAGGCCAGCCACCGGGTCATCGCCGATCACCTGAGGGCGTCCGGCTTCCTCATCTCCGACGGCGTGCTTCCGGCGAACGAGGGCAGGGGCTACGTCCTGCGCCGGATCATGCGCCGGGCGATGCGCCATGCCCACATATTGGGCGCCGCCGAGCCGCTCATGCACCGCCTCGTGCCGTCCCTGATTTCCGAGATGGGCGCCGCCTATCCGGAGCTGGTCCGTGCCCAGCCGCTTATCGAGGAGACCCTGAAGCTCGAGGAGACGCGCTTCCGCCAGACCCTCGCCAACGGTCTCAGGCTGCTCGACGAGGCGACGGCGGCGATGAAGCCCGGCGACACCCTGCCGGGCGCGGTCGCGTTCAAGCTCTACGACACGTTCGGCTTCCCCTACGACCTCACCGAGGACGCGCTTCGGGCCCAGGGCTTCGGCGTCGACCGCGCCGGGTTCGACGAGGCGATGGCCGGCCAGAAAGCCGCCGCGCGCGCCGCCTGGAAAGGCTCGGGGCAGCGGGCGTCGGAAGACGTCTGGTTCGACATCGCCGAGGAGCATGGCTCGACCGAGTTCACCGGCTATGCCGGCCACGAAGGCGAGGGCGTCGTCCTCGCCCTCGTCAAGGACGGAGCCCGGGTCGAGCGCGCCGGGGCGGGCGACAAGGTCGTCATCCTCACCAATCAGACGCCCTTCTACGGCGAGAGCGGCGGCCAGATGGGCGACACCGGCAGCGTCACCGGCGACAGGGGCTTCGAGGCCGAGGTCGAGGACACGTCGAAGCCCTTGGGGCGCCTTCATGCCCATCATGCCCTGATCCGATCGGGCGAGGTCGCCGTGGGCGACGCCGTCCACCTCTCGGTCGACGCCGAGCGGCGCGGGCGGGTGCGCGCCAACCACAGCGCCACCCATCTGCTCCACGCCGCCCTGCGCCACCGGCTCGGCGGGCATGTCACACAAAAGGGAAGCCTGGTCGCGCCCGACCGCTTCCGCTTCGACTTCTCGCACCCCAAGGCGCTGAGCGCCGAAGACATAGCGGCGATCGAGGAGGAGGTGAACCGTCACATCCGCGAGAATGACGCCGTCACCACCCGGCTGATGAGCCCGGAGGAGGCGATCGAGGCCGGCGCCATGGCCCTGTTCGGCGAGAAATATGGCGACGAGGTGAGGGTCCTGTCGATGGGCCGGGGATCGGACGCCAGCTATTCGGTCGAGCTGTGCGGCGGCACGCACGTCAACGCGCTCGGCGACATCCAGCTGTTCAAGATCGTCTCCGAGAGCGCCGTCGCGGCGGGCGTGCGCCGGATCGAGGCGCTGACAGGCGAGGCGGCGCGGCAATGGCTTACCGAGCGCGAGACCCGGCTCAAGGAGGCCGCCGCCTCGCTCAAGGCGTCGCCCGAGGAAGTGCCCGCCCGGGTCGCGGCTCTGCTCGACGAGCGCCGCCGGCTCGAGCGCGAGCTGGCGGAAGCGAAGAAGGCGCTCGCGCTGGGCGGCGGCTCGAGGGCCGAGGCGCAGGGGCCGGAGCAGGTAGGAGGCCATGCCTTCATCGGCCAGGTGCTCGAAGGCCTGGATCCCAAGGGCCTGCGCGGGCTGGTCGACGACGCCAAGAAGCGCGTCGGCTCGGGGATCGTGACGCTGGTGGCGGTGAACGACGGCCGAGCCACGGTCGCGGTCGGAGTCACGGACGATCTTACCGGGAGCCGCAATGCGGTGGACCTGGTCCGAAAGGCGGTCGAGGCCGTCGGCGGCCAGGGCGGCGGAGGGCGTCCCGACATGGCCCAGGGCGGGGGCCCCGATGGGAGCAAGGGGGTTGCGGCGGTGGAGGCGGTCAAGGCCGCGCTCGCGGAGGTGGCCGTTACGGCCTAATCCGTCATTGCGAGCGTAGCGAAGCAATCCAGTTCGGCGCCTCCGCCCGCTGGATCGCTTCGTCGCTACGCTCCTCGCGATGACGGGCTAAGCGGCGTTAGAGTCCGCGGCCGGCGGCTCCAGGCCGAAGATGCTCCGCCCGCCATAGCTGTGCGAAAGCCGCCTTTCCTCCGCCATCACCGCCTCGAAAGACGGCCCCCCGACATGCGCCTCCAGCCGCCGCGCCTGCTCGTCGAGGCGGCGGATGGCGCCGAGCTTCTCGTCATTGCCGAGCCTGGCCTGCTCGACCGCCGATTTCAGCACGCCGATCGTCCGGTCGTAGACCTTGAGCGGCACCGGGAAAGGGTGGCGATCCTTGCCGCCATGGGCGAGGGAGAAGCGGGCCGGGTCGGCGAAGCGGGACGGGGCGCCGTGGATCACCTCAGCGACCATGGCGAGCGAACGGACGGTGCGCGCGCCGACGCCAGGGACCAGCAGCAGATCCGCGAAATCCCTCGGCCCGGCCTCGGCCGCCGCCGCCAGGGTGCCGTGCAGCCGGCGAAGGATCACGTCCTCGGCCCGCACGTCGTGATGGTCCGGAAGCGACAGATGGGGGAGCAGAGGCTCCGCCGACGGCTCGGGAACCCCGCGTTCGACGGCAGCCGCTTCCCGCGCCAGCCGGTCGGGGCCGAGCTCGGCGAGAAGCTCGAGCTGGGCGCGGCGCGAGGCCTCGGCGCGGTGGTCGGCGAGGTTGAGGATCTCGCCCTGCCGCCGGCCCTCGATCGCGGCGTGGGGCGAATCGACGAAGCTGGTCATCCCCTCCGACAGCCAGTGATAGCGGCGGGCGGTGCGGCTGGCGCCGTTCATGCCCTGCTGGACCACCGCCCACTTGCCGTCGTCGGTGACGAAGAAGCCGTGAAGATAGAGATCGAATCCGTCCTGGAGCGCGGCGCTGTCGACCTTGGCGACGAGGCGGCTGGCCTGGGCGAGCTCGCCGCCGTCGAAGCCCGCTTGCTCTCCGGCCGCGGCGAGCTCCTCCGGGGTCCGGCGCGAATGGCGCCCGCGTCCGCCGCAAACCCTTATTCCGAGCTCTCCGGAGCGCGGGTTGAGGCCGCGCTTCAGGGCGCCGATGACGCTGGTGGTGATCCCCGACGAATGCCAGTCCATCCCCATCACCGCTCCGAACGACTGGAACCAGAAGGGATGGGCGAGGCGGGCGAGGAAGGCGTCGCGGCCTTCATGATGGATGATGGCTTCGGCCATGACCGTGCCGAGCCTGGTCATGCGCTCACCCAGCCAGGCGGGGACACGCCCGCCGTGCAGCGGCAGATCGGCGCTGCCGGACCGTTTCGCCATCATCGCCTCCAGGGAACGTAGGAGGAACGGTAGCAGGGGAGTTCCCCAATGTCACCGTCACTGCGAGCGAAGCGAAGCAATCCGGTGGGGGCCTCCGAGCCCACTGGATTGCTTCGTTGCTTCGCTCCTCGCGACGACGGTTACTATCGCCCCTTCAGCGCGTCCCGCAGCCGGCGCCGCTCCAGCACCGGCTCCTCGCTGAGCTGGCCCAGCTCCATGATCTCCTTGCGCAGCTCGGCGCGCTTTTCGTGGATCGAGGCGATGACCGGGCCCATCGCCATGCCGAGGTCGACGAGCACCGCCTCGGACAGCTGGAGGGAGGATTCGAGAGTCTCGGGAACCGCGTCGGTCGCGCCGGCGCGGTAGAGCTCGGCGGCGTGGGCGGCGTCGCGCGCGCGGGCGACGATGGTGAGGTCCGGGCACCAGGCGCGGACCTTCTTGGTGACGCGCACGCTCAGCACCGGATCGTCCATGGTGAGGACCAGCGCGGTGGCGTGGCCTAGGTTCAGCCGGTCCATGAACTCGGCCCGGGCGACATCGCCGAAGACGATGGGTATGCCCTCCTTGCGGCAGGCGGAGACCGTGTCGACGCTCGAATCGACGGCGACGTAGCGCCGGCCGTGGGCGGTCAGCATCTCGGCGACCAGGCGTCCGACCCGGCCGAAGCCGATGATCACGACCCGGCTCTTGTCCCCGTCGCCGGCGGCGGCGGTCTCATCCTCGCCCTGGAGGTCGACACGCCGCGCCGCCACCTGGCCCAGCTTGGCGAGAAGCGGGGTGAGGGTGAGCCCGATGGCGGTGACGATCTGCCAGAAAGCGGCGGTGTCGGCGCTGATCAGCTGCGCCGCGGCGGCGGTGGCGAGCACGATCAGGGTGGTCTCGGAGGGCGAGGCCATGATCAGCCCGGCTTCGGCGGCGACGGCCCGGCGGGCGCCGTTGAGGCGGAGGAGCAGGCCGGTCACGACTGCCTTGAGCAGCACGACGCCGAGCACTGCCGCGACGATCGACTCCCAATTGGCCGCGATCAGCCTGACATCGACGCTCATCCCGACCGTGATCAGGAAAATCCCCAGGGCGAGGCCGCGGAACGGAGCGGTGATCACCTCGACCTCGCTTCGGTAATCGGTCTCGGCGATCAGGATTCCGGCGAGCAGCGCGCCCATCAGGGGCGAGAGGCCGACGGCGGTGGTGGCGAGGCTGGCGACGATCACCACCAGCAGGCTCGCCGCCAGGAACAGCTCCGGGCTCTTGGTTCGAGCCGCCTGCGCGAACAGGCGCGGCAGAAGCAGCCGGCCGAGCACCAGCATGGCGGCGATGACGGCGGCGCCGAGCAGAAGCGTGTTCACCAGCCCGTCGAAGCCGCTCGCCGCGGCGAAGGGCGCCATCGCCCCGAGGAGGAAGATGATCGGGACGATCGCGAGGTCCTCGAACAGCAGCATCGCCAGCGCCGAGCGGCCGACCGGGCTGGTCGTGCCGACCAGCGGGAGGACGAGCGCGGTGGAGGAAAGGGCCAGCGCCAGGCCGAGAGCCACCGAGCCGCTGAGGCTTTGGCCAAGCACATGCACCGCGAGGCCGATGAGCAGAGCGGAGACGAGCAACTCCGCAGCGCCGACTCCGAACACCAGCCGCCGCATCGTCCACAAGCGCCGGAACGAAAGCTCGAGGCCGATCGCGAAGAGGAGGAGGACGATTCCGAACTCGGCGAACGGCTCCACCGCCTCGGGATTGGAGATGGTGATGTAGTTCAGCCACGGCATCTGCCCGGCCATGGCGCCCAGCCCGGCGGGGCCGACCAGAAGGCCGACGAGGATGAAGCCGATGACGGGGCTGATCCGGAACCGGGCGAAGGCCGGGATGACCACCCCCGCGGCGCCGAGGATCACCAGCGCGTCGCTGAAGCCCGAAGTCTGAAAATTGCCGTGCATCTTGCCTTTATGCAGGATCGGGAGCCATTGTCAGCCGGGGAGGCGGAATTGAGCGATCTTTGCATTGTCGGCGGCGGTCCTGCCGGGATGGTCGCGGGGCTCCTCTTCGCCCGGGCGGGGGTGAAGGTGACCGTGCTCGAAAAGCATTCGGACTTCCTGCGCGACTTCCGGGGCGACACCGTCCACCCGTCCACGCTCCGGATTTTCCACGAGATCGGGCTGCTCGGCCGGCTGCTCCAGCGCCCGCACGACAAGGTTCAGTCGATAGGCGGTCTCGTCGGCGGAGTTCCGATGGAGCTCGCCGACCTCTCGGCCTTCGACCCGCGCTGGAACTTCATCGCGATGATGCCGCAATGGGAGTTTCTCGACTTCGTCTCCGAAGCCGCCTCCGAATATGCGAACTTCACCCTGCTGATGAAAGCCGAAGGCATCGGTCTGGTCGAGGAGGGCGGCCGGGTCGCCGGCGTCCGCTACCGGCAGGAGGGGAGCGAGGCCGAGCTTCGCGCGCGGCTCGTGATCGCCGCCGACGGCCGGCATTCGGTCCTTCGCGGAATCGGCGGTCTCGAGGTCCGCGACCTGGGCGCCCCGATGGACGTCTTCTGGTTCCGCCTTCCCAAGACGCCGACCCCGGAGAACGATACGACCGGAGTCTTCGCGGCGGGGAGGATCATCGCGCTCATCGACCGCGGAGACTATTGGCAGTGCGCCTATGTCTTCCCCAAGGGCATGGCCGACGCGGTTCGGGCCGAGGGGCTCGAAGCCTTCCGCCGGGAGATCGCGCGGGTCGCTCCGATGGTCGCCGCGGCGGTCGAAGCGATCGCCTCGTGGGACGACGTCAAGCTTTTGACCGTCACTTTGGACCGGCTCGAACGCTGGCACCGGCCGGGCCTGCTCGTCATTGGCGACGCCGCCCACGCCATGTCGCCGGTCGGAGGCGTGGGGATCAACGTGGCGATCCAGGACGCCGTTGCAGCGGCCAATATCCTCGCCGGCCCGCTCGGCGCGGGCGAGGATCCGGATCCGCTTCTCGGCGAGGTCGAGAAGAGGCGGCTGCCGGCGGTCCGGATCACTCAAGGCTTCCAGAAGGCGGTGCAGAACCGGATCATCAGCCGCCTGTTGATGCGCCGCGACTCCCCGTTCAGGCCGCCGCTGCCGGTGCGCCTCCTGAACCGCCACCGCTTCCTGCGGAGGTTCCCGGCGGCGCTGATCGGCTTCGGGTTCAGGCCGGAGCATGTGAGATCGCCTGCGCACGTTTCCCCTCACTGATAGGGAGGGGTAGGCGAGCACAGCGAGACTTCGCAGCCTGGGAGTTTCGGCCGCCTTCGGCGGACCCACCCCCGGCCCCTCCCTTTCAGGGAGGGGAGGCGTCTAGCCCGCCGCCATCGCCTTTTCGAGGTTGGTCCGGATCGCCTCGAAGAACTGCTCGGTGGTCATCCAGCTCTGCTCGGGGCCGATCAGGATAGCGAGGTCCTTGGTCATCTGGCCGCTCTCGACCGTCTCGATGCAGACCCGCTCGAGCGTCTCGGCGAAGCGGGTGACTTCGGGAGTGTCGTCGAACCTGCCGCGGAACTTGAGGCCGCCGGTCCAGGCGAAGATGGAGGCGAGCGGGTTGGTCGACGTCGCCTTGCCCTGCTGATGCATCCGAAAGTGGCGGGTGACGGTCCCGTGCGCGGCCTCGGCCTCCACCGTCTTGCCGTCGGGGGTCATCAGGATCGAGGTCATCAGGCCCAGCGAGCCGAAGCCCTGGGCGACCATGTCCGACTGCACGTCGCCGTCGTAATTCTTGCAGGCCCAGACGAACTTGCCGCTCCATTTCAGCGCCGAGGCGACCAGGTCGTCGATCAGGCGATGCTGATATTCGGTGCCCGCGGCGTCGAATTGCGGCTTGAATTCGCTCTCGAAAATCTCCTCAAATATATCCTTAAAGCGGCCGTCATAGGCCTTGAGGATGGTGTTCTTGGTCGAGAGATAGACCGGCCAGCCGCGCCCCAAGCCGAAATTGAAGCAGGCGCGGGCGAAGTCGCGGATCGAATCGTCGAGATTGTACATGCCCATGGCGACGCCGGCGGAGGGGAAGTCGAACACCTCGTGCTCGATCTCCTGGCCGTCCTCGCCCGTCCATTTGATGGTGAGCTTGCCCGGGCCGGGCACCTTGAAGTCGGTCGCCTTATACTGGTCGCCGAAGGCGTGGCGGCCGACCACGATGGGGTCGGTCCAGCCCGGGATCAGGCGCGGCACGTTCTCGATCACGATCGGCTCGCGGAAGACCACCCCGCCCAGAATGTTGCGGATGGTGCCGTTGGGCGACTTCCACATCTTCTTGAGGCCGAATTCCTCGACCCGGGCCTCGTCCGGAGTGATCGTGGCGCATTTCACGCCGACGCCGTGCTTCTTGATGGCCTCCGCCGATTCGACCGTCACCCGGTCGTCGGTGGAGTCGCGATGCTCGATTCCGAGGTCGAAATAGACGAGCTCGATGTCGAGATAGGGGAGGATCAGCCGCTCGCGGATCCACTGCCAGATGATGCGGGTCATCTCGTCGCCGTCCAGCTCGACGAGCGGGTTCTTCACCTTGATCTTCGCCATTCGGCTCGCGCTTTCCCTTTGAGGATTGTGTCGTCCGGGCCTGTAGGCGGGGACGGGGCGGGGATCAACCGGAGCCCGTCATCCCCGCCAGTTGTATCCCTGCCCGCCGCGCCTTAAAGGCAAGCCCATGACCTCCCTCGAAAAGCCGGACCTGGTGACCACCAACGTCCGCTACCGCATGCCCAGCGTTCATCCCGAAGGCCGAAAGTTCGTCGTGATCGCGGCGGCGGTGACGCTGTTCTTCTGGGTGGTGGTCGAATGGGAGATTGCCGGCTGGCTCGCCGCCTTTATCACGCTTTGGGTCGCCGCCTTCTTCCGCGACCCGATCCGCACGACGCCGAAGGGGGAGGGGCTGATCGTCGCTCCGGCCGACGGCATGGTGACGATGATCGCGACGGTGCCGCCGCCGCCGGATCTGGCCGGCGAGGACGGGCTTCCGCCCGGCCCCTGCATCCGGGTCTCGATCTTCATGTCGGTGTTCGACGTCCACATCAACCGGTCGCCCATCGCCGGCGAGATCAAGCGGGTGGTCTATATCGCCGGCAAGTTCCTCAATGCCGATCTCGACAAGGCGAGCGACGAGAATGAGCGCCAGCACATCCTGGTCGAGGGCCGCGACGGCCTCCGGGTCGGCTTCACCCAGATTGCCGGCCTC
>Ga0196965_1000236_pt1 | contig 38465 bp, 41 predicted proteins | sample S1_20metaG_FD_148668 | JGI IMG/M metagenome (GOLD analysis project Ga0196965, IMG submission 148668) | Soil microbial communities from Anza Borrego desert, Southern California, United States - S1_20 | ecosystem: Environmental > Terrestrial > Soil > Desert | place: USA: California | collected...
AAATATCACCCTGATAAAAACCCGGATCCTCAAGCTGAAGTACACTTCAAAGAAATAGTTGAAGCTTACGATGTATTGAGTGATCCTGCAAAACGGAGTGCTTACGACTTGCGGGGTGTCTTTAATTATCAACCTACTGTTCCGCAACAACGTACCCACCGTGATCCCCGGTACAGGCCGAAACCCCCGGGCTATCGGTCTAATACAAATAAGACACTCGACATGATGAATGCCTCACTTGAATACTTGAAGTGGGTTAATTATGTGGCGCTTTTTGTTACGGTTCTGTTTTTTGTGGACTATGTGTTGCCTTATACAGCGACAAAGGAAAAAATTACAGCAATAGTAACGGTTAAGAGTGTACGCAATGCATTCCGTTATTTCGAAGTCTATACAAACGAAGACCGCCATTTTCGTGTATACGATTTTAGTAAAATTCAACTTTGGGAGGGTGACAACGTTATCATTGAATCAACAGTGATTTATGGCACCGTCATGTATGTTGAGAAGGAGGGCACATCACAACGTGCGCCATTAAAAACAGCATATAAATCCTTCGTTATTTTTCCGTTTATCCTGCTGATCGGAGCGATCTTATCCGTTGTATTAAAAAGCCAGGTTGAATTTCGTTTTAATCTTGGTATTGTAAACGCTGTATTATTAATCATAACTTTGTATCTGATTTTGTAACCATGAGCAAGAAGAACGATTGGAAAAAACGGGATGGCGTGGTGTACTCAACTGAGTCGTCTTTTGATTATAGCTATCAGCAAAATGAAGAAGCGGTCACCCTTCCGCCACAGCAGCAAAATCTTAAAGTTGCCTTAGATAAGAGTTTGCGTGCAGGCAAGCAGGTAACACTGGTCACTGGATTTATTGGCAGTAACAATGATCTGGAAACACTTGGTAAATTATTAAAATCCAAATGCGGGGTGGGCGGTTCTGTAAAAGATGGTGAAGTAATTATTCAGGGTGATCACCGTGATAAGATTGTTCAGATTTTACAGAAGGAAGGATATAAAGCAAAGCGTGTTGGCTAGCAACGTAGTTTCTTACTTCAGCGTCCGCTGATAACGAAAGAACATCTGCGAAATCGGAATCAGCATCAGTCCGGAAATACCGAAAGCGATAAATGACATGCGCAGGTTAAACGCATGGGCTAGATAGCCAATCATGGGTGGCCCAATCAACATGCCGGCGATGCTGTATGTAGCTATAATTGAAATCGCCATACCCGGAGAATATTTTCGCGACGACCCCGCCAGCAGGAATGTCATCGGAATGATTGAAGCGGAACCAAATCCCACAAAACAAAATCCAATTAGCGTTGGCCAGAAAGTTGGAAAGACAACGGCTAATCCGATTCCAAAAAAAATCAGTACGGCACTGATAAAGTAAGTTTTCGGCATACCGATTTTTTCCATAATGTAATCTGATGCAAACCGCGAGAGTGCCATAAAGATCATGAACAACAAATAACCGACTGTAAAAATTTCTTCCCCTACTACGTCTTTGAAATAGATCCCGCTCCAGTCGAACATACCACCCTCACAAATCGCAGCAAAGAATACAAGCAGTCCAAGGTAAACAATGTAAGGATCTGGTTTTCCTAATTGAAGCTTGTTACCGGAAGGAGAGCGGTCGTTTTGGATTAAAAAAGGATACGCGAGCACGGTGCTAATTACGGTAACAACTGTGATGATGAGCAGGTGAATACCCATGGAAACATTCAGCCAGACAAACAACGTAGAAATGCCAACACCAAGAATTCCTCCCGTACTCCATAAACCGTGAAAGGAACCGTTGATTTTTCTTGCGAATTGTTTTTGGAGCGTGATTGCCTGGGTGTTCATGGAAATGTTCAGCATTCTGAGACTGAAAGAAAAAATGCAGATGGCAGCCACCAGGATGAAAACAGAATTAGAAAACCCGATCATCGCCAGGGACAAAGCCAGGAATACAAAACCAAACGCAAGTGGTACGCGACTGTCGAACCGGGAAACAAGCCAACCTGAAACCGGTAGTCCTATAAGGGAACTAATTGGCATTGCTAAAAGAATGGTACCCAATTCTGCCTCATTAAGATCAAAATTGGTTTTTATGGTAGGAATGCGCGACGCCCAGGAAGAAAAACAAATTCCCGAAAGGAAAAAGAAACTACTTAATGAAAACCGCTGCTTATTTTTTAACTCCATCACCTAAAAACACCGCAAATATCAACGGTTAAAACCGAAAACCGTTAATGGTTTTTGATAATTTATTTTCTTTTTGTAAAACCTGAAGTCGCCGGTTCAAAGTTCATCGTGAAAGTTAATGGGACCGTGTCAAACCCTCAAACATCAAACCTGGAACCTCAAACCAACTTCAGTTAACGATTGCACAAACAGAAGCGAATTAACCCCTGCGAAGGCTACATACTCCCTTACATTCTCTATCTTTGCCCGGTATGGAACAGGGATACCTTTCTTCTTTTGGTGAAGTATTATTGTACATAGTCGCCGGCATCGTTTTTATTTTGGTTACCCTGCTGGTTTCCCGTCTGATTCGCCCGCACCGGCCTAATCCCGAAAAACTTTCAACGTATGAAAGTGGCGAAGAGCCCATTAGTTCAGCCTACACGCAGTTTAATATCCGGTTTTATGTCGTTGCACTTATCTTTTTACTTTTTGAAGTGGAGATTGTATTTCTCTTCCCGTGGTCAACTGTTTTTGCGAACAAAGCGTTGATCGACGAAACCAATGGCGTGTGGGGATGGTTTTCCATGCTGGAGATGTTGGTGTTTATCGTGATCTTGGCCCTCGGATTGGCTTATGCCTGGGTAAACGGATTTCTCGATTGGGTAAAGCCAAATCCTAAACCGACCCAAATCGATTCACCTGTTCCTAAATCATTGTATGCGAAGCTGAATAAAAAATACGAACGAACACAACAGCCTGACTAACATACCTTATCACATGAAAGGACTACTTGACCAACGGTTTGAAAATGGTGGTGCTATCGTAACACGACTCGATGACTTGCTTAACTGGGCGAGGCTATCTTCAATGTTTCCGATGACATTTGGTATTGCCTGTTGTGCAATTGAATTCATGAGTACAGGAACAACGGTATATGATATGGATCGCTTTGGTATGGCGCCCCGTGCTTCTCCCCGACAAGCTGACGTTATGATCGTGGCCGGTACAGTAACTTTTAAAATGGCAGACCGTATCAAGCGTTTGTACGAACAGATGGCCGAACCCCGGTATGTAATCTCTATGGGTTCATGCTCGAATTGCGGTGGTCCTTACTGGCAACATGGTTATCACGTTGTGAAAGGTGTTGATCGTATTGTTCCTGTTGACGTGTATGTACCGGGATGTCCGCCGAGACCCGAAGCCTTGATTGGCGGCTTTTTGAAACTCCAGGAAAAAATCAGAAACGAAACGTTGATGGCCCCGAAAGCCATTGAAAATCTGCTGAGCAAAACAGAACCTGTACCACATGTTTGATATCATCGTAAAGATCGTTAAAGAAGCCAGCGTACACGGCGAACCGGAAACGGATGAGCTTGCGTTCCCAAAGGCCATTCGGATAAAAGCTGTCGACCTGCTGGCAGTGTGCAATGCGCTTTATAAAAATCCTGAAGTTTACTTCGACATGTTGTCGTGTGTTACAGGTATTGACAACGGACCGCAAACGGGAACGATGGAGGTTGCCTACAATCTGTATTCAATACCTTTTGATTTGCATCTGATGTTAAAGGTTACGGTTCCGAGAGACGAAGCAAAGGTTGAATCGGTATCCGGAATATGGCGGAGTGCAGACTGGCATGAACGCGAGATTTTTGACATGTTTGGTGTTCACTTCAATAACCATCCCGACTTGCGCCGTATCTTAATGCCAGCAGATTGGGAGGGACATCCGTTACGGAAAGACTATAAACAACAGGCGTATTATCGAAATATTAAACTTGATTATTAATCGGTGCATGTCGGCAGACTAACTGAAGACATAAAACTGGCAATCGCGTATGGCTGTTCAATACAAACACGAACCTGGTAATCTTCTTCGCTCAGAGCCAAACAAGCTCAAGGCGGAACAATTACGGTCGGAGGAGATGATCATCAACCTGGGTCCTCAGCACCCTTCCACACACGGTGTACTCCGCCTGGAAGCGTTGATGGATGGCGAGATTATCCAGGAGGTTATCCCGCATATCGGGTACCTGCACCGTTGCTTTGAAAAACATGCGGAGAATCTGCCGTATAACCAGGTAATTCCCTTCGTTGACAGACTGGATTATGTTGCGTCCATGAATAGTGAGCACGCGTATGCCATGGGTGTGGAACGAATGCTGGGAATTGAATCGCAGATTCCGAAGCGTGTGGAATACATTCGCGTACTCGTGGCCGAACTTAACAGGATCGCCTCCCACTTTATCGCTATCGGAACGTACGGTATGGACATCGGTGCCTTTACGCCGTTCTTCTGGATTATGCGCGATCGCGAGCATATTTTACGACTACTCGAATGGGCATCAGGATCAAGGTTGCTATACAACTACATCTGGATCGGTGGATTGTATTATGATCTTCCTGTCGGATTTGAAGATCGTTGCCGTGAGTTTGTACACTACATAAAACCGAAATTAGTCGAGCTGGAACAACTGCTTATCGAGAATACTATTTTTATTGATCGGACAGCAAAAGTAGGTGTATTACCGCTCGACCTGGCGATCAATTGTGGTGTAACAGGCCCTATGCTTCGTGCCTCTGGATTGCGATATGATTTGCGCAGGGTAGATAATTACTCCGTGTATCCGGAACTGGATTTTGATATTCCTATCGGTGAAGGAAAAATGGGCGATGTAGGTGACTGCTGGGATCGGACGTATGTCCGGTACGTTGAAATCCATGAGTCGCTGAAGATCATTGAACAATGTCTTGGTAAACTTACAGGGGAATACAAACGCACCCGTGACTTTGATCCACAAGCCCTGGTTCCAAAAAAGATCAGACCAAAGGCGCAAGACCTTTATGTCAGGGCAGAAATTCCGAAAGGAGAGCTTGGATTTTTCTTTCGTGCGGATGGAAGAAGTGATGTTCCGTTCCGCTGCAAATGCCGTTCGTGCAGCTTTGCCAATCTTTCTGTTTTACAGGAAATGTCAAAAGGCATTCTGGTAGCAGACCTTATCGCGATTGTGGGTTCAATCGATTTGAATATCGGAGAATTGGACCGATAATGATATTTAAAAAGAAGAAGACTTTCGTTCTTCATGTCTTCTTCTATATAAAAGATTATTTCAATAAATTTTCGCGCACATACTTTGCACTTTTGGCAACGTTCTGCATGGCATCCGGTGTATAGTTATTGCCCTGTTCAACAAAAAGGTGTTTTACGCCGGCAAGTTTTACATCCTTTAAGATCGGTTTGAAATCGATACTGCCATCACCCATAACTTCGTGCAGATCGCGGTTCTTCTTGTTCATATCCTTTAGATGAAGGGAAGCGAAACGTCCGGGATATTTAACGAAATAGTCATGTGGCGAAAGTTTCGAGGAATGTGATAGCCAATACAAATCCATTTGCATTTTCACCGTATCGGGATCTGTTTCATTTAAGATGATGTCGTAACCATTTTGGCCATTGTGATCAATGAATTCAAAATCATGATTGTGATATCCCGCCAGCAAGTCAGCTTTTCTTAATTGTTCGCCAATACGATTTAGTTTTTCGGCAACGATTTTAAATTTATCAATTGATCGCGAAGCAGGATCCAGCCATGGCCATACGATGTATTTCTGTTGCAACACATGGGCACCTTCAATACACTCGTCAACATACCCCTTGAGATCATCGTCGGTGGTTCCTTCCAGCATGAATTTGTTCAAATCATAATGTCCACTTGATGTGGTGAGGTTGTTATCGTCTAAAAGTTGTTTGAATACCTTTGGTTCCAATCCATAATATTTCCGATTTGAATATCCGTAGATCTCAACCTCTTCGTATCCAAAAGATGCTACTTTCTGTAGGGTGTCTTTTAAATTACTTTCTATGGCATCCCTGATGGAATAAAGTTGTAAACCCAGTTTGAATTTTTCTTTTACTAAAAAAGCAGGGGATAAAATGGTAGCAGAGGTAAGCAAGCCTACCTGTTGAATGAAGGTCCTTCTTGTTATCATACGATTAAAAAAATTAGCCTTCAATATAAGAAGATCTTTTATATGGTGAGCTGCTATGCCTGACGCGATTTATCTTCCATTAATTCCAGTTGGTTTACTGGTATTTGATTTTATTCCTTTCCGGATATCTCCTTGTCGAAAGAAAATTATAATTTCAGCGAGTGATAGCACAAGTTTATGATTCGGATTCTAGACACCAGCCAAATTAAAGCACTTGACAAGTTCACCATTGAGCAACAAGAGATCTCATCAATCGAGTTGATGGAACGAGCTTGTCGTGCTTTTACCCTTTGGTTTACAGAACATTTCAATGCCCTTCATAAAATTGGTATCGTATGCGGAACGGGAAACAACGGCGGCGACGGCTTGGGGATTGCACGCATGCTTAAAGACTGGGGATACCCGGTAAAGGTCTGGATTGTCAAGGGATCGGTATCTGAATCCGAAAATTTTAAACTTAATTTACGCTACCTCACGGAAGCTGGCGTAACCTATAGTGAAGTTGCTTTAGAAACTGATCCTGAAATTTTTAATGACCGCGATATTTTAATTGATGCACTCTTCGGATCAGGGTTGTCGCGTCCGCTTGAGGGTTTGTATGCTGATATCGTACGGTCTATCAATCAGACGAAAGTCATATGCGTTTCTGTCGACATCCCGTCAGGCTTAATGGCGGATAAACATTCGGAAGGATCTGTTGTTGAAGCTAAATATACTGTATCGTTTCACCTTCCGAAGCTGGCTTTTTTCTTTCCTCAGTATGGCAAGTATGTCGGTGAGTGGACGCTGGTTGATATTGGATTAAACAAAACGTTTATCAAGGAAGCGCAGACTTCAAACTTTTTAATCAATCGAAGAAGTGTTCGTAAACTTATAAAACATCGGTCCAGGTTTGATCATAAAGGTACTTTTGGCCATGCATTAATGATCGCAGGAAGCGAAGGAAAGATCGGTGCTGCGGTATTATCGGGCCGTGCTGTGTTGCGAACCGGTGCGGGGCTTCTTACCATCCATGCACCACGCTGTGGCTACACTACACTTCAGACGTCTATACCAGAAGCAATGGTTTCGATGGATGCTGCAGAAAAATTTATAAGCTCAATCGCAGATACCACTTCTTACAGCGCCATTGGTATTGGTCCTGGTTTAGGTCAACAACCGGAAACAGCTAAAGTGCTTGCTGGTGTATTGTCAGCTTTTCGCAGACCCGTGGTGCTTGATGCCGATGCACTCAACATACTCGCTGCTAATCGCGAATTGCTTCATTTGATCCCGCCGGGGAGTATCCTTACACCTCATCCTAAGGAGTTTGAACGCCTGACCGGAAAATGGAGAAATGATTTCGAACGATTGGAGAAACAAAAACGATTAGCCGCCGAGTTGCAAAGTGTTATCATTGTTAAAGGTGCGTTTACTTCCATCGTTTCGCCGGAAGGCAAAGTATTCTTCAATTCTACCGGCAATCCAGGTATGGCTACCGGAGGGACTGGGGATGTGTTAACCGGCATCTTGACTGGTTTTCTGGCACAACAATATTCACCTTTGGATGCTGCAATTTTGGGAGTTTACCTCCACGGATCTGCGGGAGATCTCGCGGTTGTGGAAACAGGTCAGGAAAGTTTAATTGCTTCAGATCTGATTGCCTATCTCCCCGCCGCTTTTCGCCAATTAAAGCACTAATACTTCGTCGCCAAACATTATCACTCATCCTTAAGTCAAAATCACTCGTTAGTGTGATTTCTTGCTATATCTCGGCTTGCAAATACAGCTATGGGGCGTACGGGAGGACCATCTCGTAAAGGTGTACGTTAATTTAGAATCCTCATGCAGCATTTTCCTCTTCGTATTCCGTTAAACTCATTTTGCTCATGTCAACTAAAATTTTTTGAGCCTTTTTCAACTTTTTACACGTTTCTGGCATCTAAATTCAAACGGCTTTCAATAAATTTTTCCTGGAGGAAAACTTTGGTGCGAAAGTTGTCGTATGAATACAAAGAAAACAATGCGATTTTTTACCAGCTTCATACTTTTCTTTACCCTCGGTTTCGCAAGCTATGCGCAAACAGGGGACCGTTATGCTGGTGTCCCTGAACAAGGCGAAGTCAAGGCTGTTCAGATTTTTCCAAACCCGGCCGTTGATTTTGTTCATGTTAAAGTGAATGGTTTCTCTTCCGGTGCTTTCACACTGTCGCTTCATAATATTATCGGCAACGAAATTCCAATAGAAACGGAAATCGTTGATGAAGATGAGGTCCGCATCTGGGTTAAAGACTTGGCTGCCGGCTATTATCTTGTGGCTATTAAAGATGAAGGAGACAAGTTCAGGGGGACCTATAAATTTCTTAAGCGCTAATTTGCCCGGGCTGCATTAAGTTTCGTAAGGCGCTTCCAAATGAACGTATGTCTTCCGGTGTTGTATCAAACGAGCACATTAATCTTACTTCTCCTCGTTTTTCATTCCAGACATAAAACGGAAACTGTTGTTGTAATTGTTCTGTAACCTGTTTTGGCAGAATGGCAAATACACCATTCGCATCAACAGGGTGGGTAATTGTTACGCCCGGAATTTGAACAATTTCCTGTTTCAGCATTTCGCCCATCGCGTTGGCATGTGTCGCATTTCTATACCACAAATCATTACTAAGCAAGGCATCGAACTGTGCGCCGATGAAGCGCATCTTTGAATGAAGCTGCATTTCCTGCTTGCGAATAAATTTTACATGTCTTGCTAAATGAGGATTGAAGAACAGTACCGCTTCACCAAACATCATCCCGTTTTTGGTTCCACCAAAGGAAAGTACATCCACGCCAGCATCGACGGTAATTTCACGCAGGTGTTTTTTTAGACCTGCTGCCGCATTGGCAATTCGGGCACCATCCATGTGAAGATAGAGGCCATGTTGTTTGGCAACAGCAGCGATGGCTTTAATCTCTTCAACAGAATAAACGGTTGCATATTCCGTAGTTTGTGAAATTGAAATCACCTTCAGCTGAGGATGATGTTGATCATCGACACGTTGAATTCTTTCATTCACCTGCTCTGCTGTTATCTTACCGGAGCTTTGGGGCACAGTCATGATCTTGCAACCAGTAAATTTCTCCGGTGCTGTAGATTCATCTACATTGATGTGGGCCAACTCCGAACATAAAATAGCGTTGAACGATTGTGTGATCGTACTAAGTCCAAGTACGTTGGCACCTGTTCCGTTGTACACAAAAAAAATAGCGGTGTCTTTTCCGAAAATTGCCTTGAATTTTTCTTTTGCCTTCTGCGTAAATTCATCCGCACCATACGAAGGAGCATGACCCTGATTGGCTGATATCAGCGCTTCCATAACCTCCGGATGAACACCGGAGTAATTATCACTGGCAAAGGATCTGTGGTTCATGTTTTAGTTCAAGGTTCAAAGTTCAAGGTTCAAGGTTCAAGGTTCAAAGTTCAAAGTTCAAAGTTCAAAGTTCAAAGTTGGGTTTCGATAACGATGCACTTGTGCCAATTGTTTGAGGTTAGCGGTTTGAGGTTGACTTTTTCGAAAGTTGATAAGTTTTCGAAGCTGATTACAATCCATACATCCATTGCGTTTCTTGATTCCTATGTCGTTCTCCCTTGGAGAGCCTTGGATAGAGGAAGGAGTGAGGCCTTAGAAAACAATCAAAAAAGCCAATGGATTGGCAGGATTTTCAAGGTTCAAAGTTTATCGTCTTCAACCTCAAACCTCAAACCTCAAACTTCGGACCTTTTTCTCAAGCTCAGGCCGATGCTTCCCAATAACACCAGTAACATCAGCCATGACGAAGCAGTTGTTATTGCGTTGCCGGTGAAGTAGGCTTTGGGTTCAAACTTGAATTCAATAATGTGTTTTCCCTGCGGCACAGGTAAAGCGCGTAAGACGTAATTAGCGCGCAGAATGGGTGTTTCTTTGCTGTCAATAAAAGCGCGCCACCCTTTCTCATAATAGATTTCCGAAAATACAACCAGTCCATTGGAATTTGCATCGGCTTCATATTTTAGGTAATTGGGCTTGTGTTCAACGATCCGGATATCGGATAGGCTATCTGCCGAAATGTTGGGAACTGTAAACCTGGATACATCAACGACCGCAGTAGTTGCCGTGTTGATATTACAAACGTGTTTGAGTTCTTCTGTAGCCGACTTTGCGGTTATAACTTCGTCGACAAACCAGGCATTGCCATTGGCTGCTGTATTCTGCATCACCGCATTGCGTGCAGTACCAAATTTAATGTATTTGGTGTTCAGCATATTCAGGATGCCATACGCTGGAAAATTAATATTGCCGGATTGCGCATCTTGGATAAATTCTGCTGTCTCCCTGTAAAGGCAAGAGTCTAACAAATCCTGGTAGCGGTTCAGCTTGGCACCATGGTATCCACCAATAGAGTTATGAAAATAGGATGTCTGTGCTTCGTTCCAGGTATCGCTTAACGAGTTACCCAAAGTGAATACACGGTAATAACTTTTGTCTTTTAAAATTTCTTCATCCGCTTCTGTTTTTACAAACGCCATGCTACCGCGTTTGCGTTGGAACTGTTCTTGCGACAGGTAACGCTTATCCACAACTGAAAGGTCAATTGTGATCATGAAAATGATAAATACATAAAAGAATACCGGTGCCAGCTTCTTGTAAACTTCAAAGTAGATAACAACAAAGGCGGCAATGATAAACATGAGCGAACGAATGGCATCGCTGGTTAATAAATTCTGTCGATCTTCGGCAAGTGCACCAACAAACCAAGAGGGGAGCTGACTTTCAATGTCACGCATGAAACTTAACATGCCGGAAAACACCAGACTCAAGAGACAAAGCCCACCAGTTAAACCAAGCACTATCAATAACTTCTTTTTACCTGCCTTATTGAGACCAGATGTCATGACATTCTCCAGTCCGATAAACCCGAGTAGCGGCATTGCGAATAACGCAATCACCAGGGCAAAAGTAACAGACCTGAATTTATTGTAGCCAGGAAGGTAATCGAACAGAAAATAATTAAAGGCTTCAAAAGATTTTCCCCAACTTAAAACAATACCAAGCACGGTAAGCGAGACCAGCCACCAACGCACTTTTTTATCCGCGAAAGCGACACCTAAGGCAAATAAAAACACAATGATAGCCCCTGCATAATACGGTGCAGACATACGTTGTGGTCCCCAGTATGCGGACGTGTAATTTGCAAGTTGATTAACAAGTTCTTTATCGCGGGCATTGGCAAGTGCTTTGAAAGTTTCACTATCTTCATTCTGGACAAGAAAATTACTGGTTGCACCTCCGTAGAATTGTGGAATCAGTAAGGTCATGGGTTCAAGAATACCATAGCTGAATTCAAATGCATATTGTTTACTCATCCCACTTTCGTTTGTTGCTTCGGGATTGTTCGCTGTGGTTAATTCAGACTTACCACGGGTGGAATAGGCACTGTATTCCGTTACGCCCCATAGCGGTCCGATGAATGAACCGATCGCAATGATTACCGCTGGTATTAACAGACCTACATTTTTAGCCCATTGACTAAGTTCTTTATTTTTATAATACGTGATAAGCTGAACCAGACCATAGATCATTACGATAATGGCGAGATAATATGTAATTTGAAGGTGGTTCTCGCGCAGGTGAAGCGCGAAGCCTGCAGTGGTGACACCGAATCCCAGAAATTTTTTTCCTGTAAAGACAAGGTGTATTCCAGCCATGACTAGTGGCATGAGTGCAATTGCACCAATCCTTCCATTATGGCCGGCACTTAGTCCTATAATCATATAGGAAGAAAGTCCGAAAGCGATGGCTCCAGCTATGGCGAGGTAAGGCCGGACTCCAAAGGCGAGTAACAAAATGTAATATGAAACAAATGCAAGGAAAATATTTCCGATGGGATGTGGCATCCAAAACGCCATAACGGTTTTCAGATAGCTGACAACCTGGTTACCCCATTGTACATTAACGAGATAGGCCGGCATACCGCTAAACATGGAAGGAACCCATAAACCTTCTTCACCCGTTTCGTCCCGGAAATCACGCAGGGCTTTAGAAGAGCCTTCCCATTGTTGAATATCATCCTGATGAATCTTTTTGTTTTCAAGAAAAACAGGTTTGAAAAAGAATATCGTAACGACCAGGAAAACAGCAATGGCGATTGCATGGGGCAATACATCTGCTGTGAAATTTATTTTTCTCATAGTTTAATTCTTTACGCTATGGCAATGCTGCGATGATACAGCGCCTGGCACTTTAGCAGTTGCAAAATAGGAAGGTTTGTTTAATAAAATACGCCGCTTCAGGCAGATTCCAGGGAAATCGTTTTAATGTAAGCGCTCGAAGCAACGAAATGTAACTTTCGATCAAGATAAAGTTAGATCGATTTCCCTAAATCCCCGGAGTTGAATCACATATACCGCTTTAAAATGTTCCATGCTGCGAAAAAAATCAGTACTGCAGTGATTCGTTTAATGTGCATTGGATTAAACGTTTTGGCGCCGAGGCGGGAGCCAAGTTGACCACCAACAAATACGGCGGCCAGTAAGGGTAGTAATAATTTATAATTAAGTTCTGGTATTCCGGCCCGAAACTGTCCGGCTAATCCGCTTATGCTATTTACTAAAATGAAAAGGCTCGCCAATGCCGAGATTCTGCGGGCTTCTCCCCAATGAACGATGTGAAGCATAGGTGACAAAAAAATTCCGCCACCGATGCTTACCAAACCTGATAGAAAGCCAATACCACCCCCGCTAACCAGACCAAAAGCGGTTTTATCAAGCTGTAATTCGGATTTATTTTTTTGAGGTTGAAACCACAACGTAACAGCAGCGATGATCAATACGAATCCAAGTAAAATAAAAAAAGTATCAGCCTGTAATTTGATTCGTCCCCCGAGATAGGCGAAGGGTACACTTGAAACAAGGAATGGCCAAACCTCTTTCCAGCGGATCTTGTCTTCCTTCAGAAATAAAATGCAACCTCCCGTTACCACCACGATATTACACATTAGTGCAAGTGGTCTTATGGCATCCGGCGTAAGTAAAAAAAATGGTTGGGCGAGAAGCGCGAGGTAACTTGATCCACCGCCGAATCCTACCGAGGCATATACCAACGCAATGAGAAAGAAAGCCAGTACCAATATCCAAAGGTGGAACTCCATGCTACGTGTACCGGTTAATGTTTTTTAATAACATCATCCCCCAATTGCCGACATGGATTCATGAATTGGTTTCAGGTTACGTCCTTCCGCTTCGAATCCATCTTTCGCACGATGATGGAAAGCATGCAATAGTTTTTCTTTTATCGCTTCATCGTCATGGTTATTACGCATCATTGATTTGATGTCGAGAACACCTTCATCGTATAGACACGTTTTTAAATGACCTTGTGCGGTTACCCTGATGCGATTACACGTTCCACAAAATGTTCTACTATAAGCTGCAATAACACCAAGCGTACCTTGATAGCCCTCTACTTTATAGTTGTACGAAGTAGAAAATGGGGGGTCAGGAAGTTTGATCAACCGGGGTACATGTTGTTCGATGTAGGCGATAATTTTTTTATGAGTCCACCGAAGTTGTTGTGCATGTAAACCTGTTCCATTAAAGGGCATTTCTTCGATAAATCGGATGGCAATGTTTTCACTCCGGGTCAATTCAACCAATGGAACGATGTCTTCAATGTTTTTATCATCCATTACCACCGTATTTATCTTTACAGGGATTTCATGTTCCAGCAACGACTGCAGCGTTTTCCATGTTGCATCAAATTCATCGCGTCGGGTAATATCAATAAATCGTTGTTTATCCAATGTATCGAGGCTGAGATTTACTGAACTAATGCCAAGCTGTTTTAGTGCAGGAATATAGGGTGCAGTAAGAATGCCGTTGGTGGTCAGGTGAAGATTTGTTATTCCGTTAATCGAAAGGATACGTTCGATGAGTTTCATTAAGTCGTTCCTCACAAAAGGTTCCCCTCCGGTCAGCCGCACTTTCGTCACACCCATTGAAGCCAGTAATGTGATGAGCCGTTCTATTTCTTCAAACGTCAACACTTCTTTTTTTGGTAAATATTTGATGCCCTCTTCCGGCATACAATAAAAACAACGGAGGTTGCAACGATCCGTGACGGCAAGCCTGACGTAATTCAGTGGGCGGTTATGATTATCGTAAAGCACCAATGTTAATTCTTTCAGCTTAAATATAGGAAATACAGTTCACCGGTTGTTAATATTGTTTTTAAAAGGCGATATGAAATATACGGTAAAGGCGTTCGGAATCACGCGGGATATTCTTGGAGGACGGGAAAAAACAATTGAGTTTGAAGGACAAACGGTTGCAGAACTTCGAAAATCATTACAGGAAAAATATCCGGCGTTGATTGGTCTTAAGTCATTGTTAATTGCTGTTAACAACCAATATGCAGAAGATACGACCGAGCTACAGGAAGTTGATGAGATTGCTTTAATTCCACCCGTAAGCGGCGGCTGATTTTAAGAAGGTTACTCTTAAAGAATTTCCATTGTATTTGAAATCTAAACCCAGTACCTTCATTCTGCCTACACATTTTGTCAACCAACTTTCAAGCTATGATTAAATTAACGGAGAAGACCATTGACATACAGAAAGTCATCGATACAGCTTCGAGCCTTGGTGCCGGAGCTGTGAATGTTTTTGTTGGTACCGTTCGGAATAATGCGCACGGAAAAACGGTTTTGTGGCTGGAGTACGAAGCTTATGAAACCATGGCGGTAGCAGAGATACGTAAGATTATTGATGAGGCTTCACATCGTTGGCCCCTATTGGGATGGGCTGTGAGTCATCGCATAGGAACCCTGCGTCCGGGCGAAACTTCGGTTGTGGTAGCGGTTTCAACGCCACATCGAAAAGATTCTTTTGAAGCTTGTCAGTTTATTATTGATACGTTGAAGGCCAATGCGCCGATCTGGAAAAAAGAAGTGTTTGAAGATGGGGAGGAATGGGTATCTGCAAGACCTGAAATGGCGATGCGTGGTTGAAATAGAACAGTAAGCGAAAAAAAAATTAAAAAGGGCGTTCATTGAACGCCCTTTTATGATTATCCAAAAATCATTACGACTGCAGAAACGATACCTACCGCGCCTGCGAAGCCAAGACTTAATGCAATCATTAAATCCCGGTGAATCGGGTTAATGTGATTTTTTGCCAGCGTTTTCATAATTGACGTGTTAAACTTTCGAATTTATACTGCAACATTACACTAAAAGATCGTGCCAGGCAGTAGCAGAAGCGCTTGCACATTGCTTATTTTTTACAAGTAAGGAACCCGTAAACGATCGTTAGTCTTTTCAATCGATTGAAATGAAGTTTAGGGCTTGGGAAAACTTACCTAAGTTGACAGAATCTTACACGAAATTCTTTGTGTAGCGTCTGAATCAGCTACGAGCCGTGAGTCTGGCTTTATTTCCCAGCAATAGAACTAAAAATAATGGCATCGTAACCTTGAACTTCGGACCCTGAACTTTCGAATGTGTCCTTACCTGAACTTTGAACTTCAGACTTCAAACCATAAACATCACACATCAAACGTCAAACCTCAAACTTTCTTGAATTGATATTGGTAAGCACAGCGCGATCAGGTGCATGAATGATTTGTATGGGGTGTGTCATTAAAAATTGTCTGGGGCTTATGTTTCCCTGTTCATAAAAAATCTGCAATGGTTTTGCGGCTATTGGTTCCCAAAGGGTAAAAAGTGGTTCTGGTTTTTTACCATCGGAATCGTAAAAGCATGTGGCCAGTTTCGTAGTATCCCTGTGTCTAAGTAAAAAAGCGATCGTATCCGAAGTGATTAACGGCATGTCTACGGGAATTGAAAGCCAGGCTACATCCGATTTAAAAGTGAATGCACTTAAAATTCCATTCAACGGACTTTCAATTTCAAAAATATCGGGAAGTGGATGCAGATGGGCTGGTGTATCGTTTGCAGATTTACATGAAACAAAAACTTCATCACAATGCAATGACAATAATGCCATGAGGTGTTCGCGTTGCGGTTTACCATGATACGAGATCAACCCTTTATCGCGACCCATACGTGAGCTTTTTCCGCCGTTCAGAATTAATCCACAGATTGATGACTTTTTACTCATGGATTTCTTTTCCGCAATGCGGGCACTTCGTTGATATACTGCTTTGTTTTTGATGCAACATCTCAAAAAAACCTGAGGACAAAATACCCGCTGGTAACGCGAGCAGACCTACGCCTGCAATGGCAAATACACCACCCAGAAATCTTCCTAATGTTGTGATGGGAACAATATCACCATAACCCACCGTGGTGAGTGTTGCAATGCCCCACCACATCGTTGCGGGAATGCTGGAGAATTTTTCTGGTTGCGCATCGTGTTCGGCGTAAAACATCACAAAAGAAATAATGACCAGCACAAAAAGAATGAAGATAAAGCTCAGCACCAATTGTTCTTTTCGGTCACGAAGTACGCGTTTAAAAATTTTTAAAGCATGCAAGTAACGCGCGATTTTAAAGACCCGAAAGAGTGACATCAGCCTGAAAACACGAAGGAACGTGAGACTGACGGATGTGAATTTTACATAGAAGGGGAGAACCGCGAGCAGGTCAATGATGGCCATTGGCGATTTCATATAACGAAGTCGTCCTTTGACCGGATGTTTAAATTTTGGATTTTCTACAATGGAATATACCCTGGCAACGTATTCCAAAGAAAAAAACACGAGAGAAAAAACTTCAAAAGCATCAAAAAAATGATTGTACTCCTTTCGAAGCGAAACTTCAGTGTCGAGCACGATGGCTACGATGTTTAATACAATAATCGTAATCAAAGAAAACTCAAAAATCCTTTCGAGTGTTCCGCCTTTTTCATTTGGCTCCAGGGTAAGGTAGAGCCTTCGTCGAAGTGTCATGTATCAGGTACGTTTGAAATCTTTTTTGCCACCGGTTTTCTCCAGCAGTTTTATTTCTTTGATTACGATATCATGAGAAAGCGCTTTGCACATATCATATATCGTAAGTGCAGCGACAGAGGCGGCGGTGAGCGCCTCCATTTCAACACCGGTTTTTGCAGTAACCGAAACTTCAGCTTCAATTACAATTTTATTATTTTCGGTATGAATCCGAATCTGGCAATCTTCCAATCCCAATGGATGACAAAAGGGAATTAATTCGCTGGTTTTTTTGGCGGCCATCACACCTGCAATAATAGCCGTGTGAAAAACCGGTCCCTTTTTCGTTATGATTTCATTTCCGGTGATCTGGCTCATGATCGCTTCGCCTGGAATAAGTATGGCTCCGGCCTTGGCCGTACGGAGAGTGATCTTTTTATTGCCAACGTTTACCATTTGGGGCTTCCCATCCGGTGAAACATGTGTGAATTCTTTTTTACTCATGTATCTTGGTGCAATCAAAGTTAATAATAATTGATCATGGTTAGTGTTCAGGAAGCTTCACGAATTATTTTTTCTCATTTATACAAGGCGCGTATCGTTTCTGTGGATGTGCATAATGCCGTGGGGCGTGTTTTGGCAGAAGAGGTCAGGGCTGACCGTGATTTTCCACCGTTTGACCGCGTGGCGATGGATGGGATTGCCATCGCTTACGAAGCCTGGAAATCAGGACAGGCGTTGTTTCCCATACAGGGAGTTCAGGCTGCGGGGCAACCGCAGAACCAACTCGATAAGATTACGCATTGTTTCGAAGTAATGACCGGGTCGATGTTACCCAAAGGGACTGATACCGTGATCCGATACGAAGACGTCACAGTACAAAACGGCAACGCGACGATCAATCTGGAAGTTCTGCATCCGGGTACGCATATTCACAGACAAAAGCAGGATGCCGCCCGATCAGAAATTTTACTTGAACCCGGAACGTTGCTCTCACCTGCAGAGATCGCTTTACTGGCATCTGTAGGAAAAGCAGAAGTAAACGTATTTTCCTTCCCGGTTACGGCGATCGTTTCCAGTGGTGATGAATTGGTCGCCGTCGAAGCAACTCCCGAGCCCCACCAAATCAGGCGATCTAATGTGTATGCTATTGAGGCAGCCATGCGTGAAATGCAATGGACTGCGAAGCGTTATCATTTACCGGATGAAGAGAACATATTGGAAGAGAGGCTTAAAAAACTTGCCGATGAAAATGATGTACTAATTCTTTCCGGCGGGGTGTCAAAAGGAAAATTTGATTTTATTCCGCAGGTGTTGGGAAAGATTGGCATAAAGAAAGTATTTCATCACGTTAGTCAGCGACCCGGCAAACCATTTTGGTTCGGCGTTTCAGATAGCGGCAAGGTTGCATTTGCTTTGCCTGGAAATCCGGTTTCTACCTACATGTGTTTCTATAGGTACATAAAGCCCTGGCTAATGAAAAGTCTCGGTATCTCTAGCGATTTTGAATCCGTGATGTTGGCGGACGATTTTTCGTTTACACCAACGCTGACGAATTTCCTTCAGGTAAAAGTAAAAAACGAAAGGGGAAAACTGCAGGCATATCCACAGCCTGGCGGAGGCTCAGGTGATTTTGCAAACCTGAAGCACGTAACTGGTTTTGTTGAACTGGAGGCTGAAAAAACTTTTTTCCCCGCTGGAGAAGTAGTGCCCTACATTCCTTTCCGCTGAAGTTTTTATGAAGATACTGATCGCCCCGGATAAATTCAAAGGATCGCTTACAGCTAATGAGGCGGCGCAAGCCATTCATCAAGGGCTTGTCGCATCAGGCTTGGATTTTATACCAACGATCGTACCTATGGCCGATGGTGGAGAAGGAACATTTGAATTATTAACACAGCATAGTGGCGGGCAAAAAATAACGACGCAGGTGCAGGACCCACTCGGGCGGATTATCGATGCATCGTACGGAATTTCACACGATCAAAAAATTGCATTCATAGAAATGGCCGCAGCCTCTGGCTTGAGCTTGTTGAAAGATCACGAACGAAGCCCGGACAATACCCATACCGTTGGTACAGGACAACTGATTCGCCATGCGTTAGCTTCAGGAGTTCAAACCATTGTCCTGGGAATCGGAGGTACTGCAACCAATGATGCTGGTATCGGAATCGCTTATGCCCTGGGCGCAAGATTTTATGATGCTTCGTACCGGGAGCTTAAACCCATCGGTTCAAATCTGATTCATATTGCTTCGCTGGATGTAACCGGAATGAACCCGTTATTAAAACAGGTTAAGGTAATCGCATTGTGTGATGTCGATAATCCGTTGTGGGGTGTACAAGGTGCTGCATGGCAGTTTGCGACACAAAAGGGCGGCGATGAAGACACCATCAAATTGCTTGATGACGGGCTTCAATCTTTTGCCAGTATCGCACGCAATCAGTTTCATTGTGATATCAACTTTCCGGGTGCAGGCGCAGGTGGGGGCGTCGCTGGTGGAATAAAACTTTTCTTTAACAGTGAATTGAAATCCGGTACCACCTTTATGCTCGATTTTCTGAATGTCGAAAACATGATTATGGAATGCGATCTGGTGATTTCCGGTGAAGGTAAACTTGACTCCCAGACGCTTTCAGGAAAAGTAATTCATGGCCTTGCGCAATTGTGTTTAAAACACAAAAAGCCACTGTATGCTGTCGTTGGAAAAAACGAACTGACCGACGCTCAGTTGGAACAAGTGTCAGTTAAACATGCGTTGACGCTTAACAGTCTTGTGTTGCCAGGTAAGGAGATTATGAAACATGCTCATGACTATGTAAAGCATGTAACACAGTATGATCTCGTACCTTTGATTAAAACAGAAATCTAAATCAATGTCGTTTACTTAAGTTTCCATCAACCTTCTCCTTCGGAGATGGCAGGTGAGGCAAAAAACAAATAAGCTTAAGTAAACGACATTGAATCTAAAAATCCTTTTTCTCGGGTTTCATACACTAAAATTGCATTTTGCATTTGCCTGCGGGTGCGTTAACTTTGTCGCCCCCGGCATGGGGCCAGGCATTTTAATTGTCTGATGGTCAACAGAAAGAACGTCATTTTTAATACAGGATCATGTTTGATAATTTAAGTTATAAGCTCGATAAAGCCTTTCAAAGTCTGAAAGGACAGGGAAAGATCACTGAAATCAACGTTGCGGCAACCATTAAGGAAATCAGAAAAGCGCTGATTGATGCGGATGTTAACTACAAAGTAGCCAAAGAAGTAACAGATGATATTCGCGAAAAGGCCATGGGCCAGGATGTACTTACCGCTATTTCTCCCGGGCAGTTGTTGGTCAAGATAACGAACGATGAACTTACCCAGTTAATGGGTGGTACCAGCGAAGACATCCTTATCGAGGGTTCTCCCGCGATTATATTAATCGCAGGCTTACAAGGTTCAGGTAAAACAACATTCTCTGGAAAATTAGCGAGCTACATCAAGAAGCAGGGGCGTTCTGTGATGCTCGCAGCATGCGATATTTATCGGCCGGCGGCGATTAATCAGTTACAGGTGCTTGGTGAACAAGTAGGTGTAGAAGTGTATGCCGAACCGGAAAATAAGGACGCGGTTAAGATCGCAAAAGCAGCTATAGAGCATGCGCGAAAAAATAACCATCGTGTCGTGATTGTCGATACAGCGGGTCGTCTTGCTGTGGATGAACAGATGATGGATGAAATTGCGCGATTAAAACAAGCGCTTAATCCTTCGGAGACTTTGTTCGTGGTTGATTCCATGACAGGCCAGGATGCCGTTAACACAGCAAGAACCTTCAATGAACGTCTTGATTTTAATGGTGTCGTGCTTACAAAACTTGATGGTGATACCCGCGGTGGTGCAGCGCTCTCCATTCGCAGAGTCGTCGATAAACCCATTAAGTTTATTAGTACAGGAGAGAAGATGGAGGCCATTGACCGGTTTTATCCGGATCGTATGGCGAGTCGGATCCTGGGTATGGGTGACGTTGTTTCCCTGGTGGAAAAAGCGCAGCAGGTATTTGATGAGGATGAGGCCAAACGTCTTAATAAAAAGATCCGTAAGAATCAGTTCGATTTTAATGATTTCCTTTCTCAGCTGGAACAGGTTAAGAAGATGGGAAATATGAAAGATTTGCTTGGAATGATTCCTGGTGTTGGTAAAGCTATAAAGGATGTGGACATCGATGATAATTCATTCAAACCAATTGAAGCCATTATCAGATCAATGACACTGGATGAACGTGAAAATCCGGATATAATCAATGGTAGCCGTAAAACCAGGATTGCGACTGGAAGTGGTACCTCAATTCAGCAAGTCAATCAGTTGCTGAAACAATTCAGCGACATGCGAAAATTAATGAAGACGATGAATAAAATGGGCGGCGGTAAACGAGCCCTTTCAGCATTAAATCCGTTCGGGAAATAAAATCCGCCATTCGTGTACAACGATAAGGCAGATGTTGGTTTTTTATTTAGATTCGGTAGAATTTCAATTTAGTTGTTAATGCCCCGTACTTTCGGGGCATTTTTACGTATAACAAAACCAAACAAAACCATTAAAATTTATGATTAGAATTACATTCTTATGTGTCTTACTTGGTGTTTTTACCCTAACAAATTCCAACGCGCAGGACAAAAAGCCTGCAAGTCCAAAAGAAACTGTTAAAGGAAAAATCGGTAACACAAATGTTGAAATCGTTTACAGCCGCCCCTCTTCGCGCGGAAGAACAATGATTGGTGGAAATGAAAAATTTGGCGAAGTATGGAGAACAGGCGCCAATGACGCAACTACCATCGAATTTGATAATGATGTTAAAATCGAAGGAAAAGATTTGGCAGCCGGAAAGTATGCCCTGTTTACCATTCCAAATGAAAATGAATGGACGATTATTTTTAACAAGGAACACAAACAATGGGGAGCTTATAAATACAAGGAGAGTGATGATGCGCTCCGTGTAAATGTGAAGGCAGGTAAGCCGGCGAGTTTTGTAGAAACTTTTACCATTGCGATTGAAAAAGATCAGGTCGTTTTGAAATGGGAAAACTCTTCCGTTGCTTTTAAAGTGAAAGGATAAAATTGATTTTTATATCAGAAAAGGCCAGCGTTTATTGCGCTGGTTTTTTTTTGAAGCTCCTGTTTATTTTTATTCAATGGCTTTGCAAAAATGATGTGGTTTCCGGCTATATTGTGTTAGCGTTAATATCCCCATGCAAAAGATTTTAGGTCGTTACGATCGTGTTGATCTGCCCGAAATGGGGTTATCCAACATCCATGCAAAAATAGATACAGGTGCTTATACCAGTAGCCTACATTGTCACAGCGCGCAGGTAGTTGAGGGCAAGCTTGAATTTATTCTATTAGATGAAGAGCATCCTGAGTTTACAGGCATGAAATTTTTCGTGGATGAATTTGAAAAAAGGGATATTAAAAATTCGTTTGGTGAGACGGAACGCCGTTTTGTGATCACGACCTCCATTCGGATATTTAATGAAGATATAATCTCAGAGTTTTCGCTTAGCAACAGGGGATCACTTAAATTTCCGATCCTTCTCGGGAGAAAAATTGTCAGGGATCGTTACCTTATCGATGTGACCAAAAGAAATCTTTCCTATAAGGAAAAACGTCAGTTACAAAAAGCACTCAACCGAAAAAACGGATAACTCCGGTACCATATGAATATCGCTATACTTTCGCGCAACCCGAAGTTGTACTCTACACAACGGTTGAAACTTGCCGGCGAAGAACGTGGACACCGCGTCGAAATCATTGATCACATGAAATGTGTTCTGTTCATCGAAAAGAAAAACCCGGTGGTGCTTTACCAGGGAAGGCGACTCGATTATTTTGACGCTATTATCCCAAGGATCGGCGCCTCGGTAACTTTTTATGGTGCAGCCGTTGTACGTCAGTTTGAAATGATGAAAGTTTTTACTGCGGTTGAATCACAGGCGCTCATCCGGTCACGCGATAAGCTCAGAAGTTTGCAAATCCTTTCGCGCGCCGGATTGGGATTACCCAAAACGATTTTCATGGATTATTCCCGCGATACGGAAGGTATTGTTGAAGCTGTAGGTGGCGCACCCGTTGTAATTAAATTACTTGAAGGAACCCAGGGCCTGGGCGTGGTGCTCGCCGAAAACAAAAAGGCAGCGCAATCGGTTATCGAAGCGTTTCATGGATTGCATGCGCGTATCATTGTGCAGGAATTTATTAAAGAGGCAAAAGGTATCGATATCCGTGCCTTCGTTGTGGATGGTGAAGTTGTGGGAGCGATGCGCAGACAAGCCATGCGCGATGGCGAATTTCGTTCGAATTTGCACCGCGGTGGTGTGGCTACAGTTGTGAAATTAACGCGTGCTGAGAAATATGCGGCCATTACAGCAGCAAAAAAAATGGGATTGGGTGTCGCCGGCGTCGATATGTTACCATCATCCAGGGGTCCGCTGATCGTAGAAGTAAATTCATCTCCAGGTCTGGAAGGTATTGAGGGAGCCACCAAATTGGATATTGCCGGCAAAGTGTTTAAATACCTGGAGAAGCATGCTTTAAAGAAGAAAATCCAGAAAGACAAAATTAATGCGTAAATAGCTTCCTGAAATTTACTGTATTATGCAGGCTGAATTTCTTAATGTATAGCCACAAACAGCGTGGCGTTAAGAATACCAGGATGCCTGTATTGATAAGTTGCAGTATTTAGCACGAACTAAGTATTATGCGAGAAATCAAAATTGCGGGCCAGGAAATCCGCCCTGGAGAATTCAAGCAAATCGATATTGACATTGCGCGGCTACCTTCACATACAGTGATCGATACGCCGATTTACGTTTCACGCGGTTGGGAGGATGGACCAGTGCTCGCCTTAACAGCTGGAATGCATGGCGATGAAATCAACGGCATGGAGATCGTGCGTCGTTTCCTCGACAGTGGATTACATCAGCCAAAACGTGGGGTTACAATATGTATGCCGGTGGTAAACGTGTATGGCTTTCTCAACTATTCCCGTGAAGTTCCCGATGGTAAGGACATCAACCGTTCTTTTCCGGGAAACCGCAATGGTTCACTGGCCAGCAGGGTGGCCTACCATGTGATGCGGGAAGTTATTCCTTTTGTAGATGTTGGCGTTGATTTTCATACAGGAGGCGCGATGAAATCCAACTTTCCGCAGATACGCACCGTGTTGAGCAATGAAAAAAATCAGGAACTCGCCCACGCTTTTCATGCACCCTTTACCATTGATTCACCCTTTCGCCCGAAGTCGCTGCGAAAGGAAGCTGCACGAAAAGGAAAAAACATTATTGTGTACGAAGGTGGTGAATCATTGCGTTTTGACCAGGAAGCCATCGAAGAAGGCATAGCCGGTACGTTGCGTTTAATGAAACACCTGAACATGATCGATTGGGCGCCGGACCCACAGCAGGAAAATAAAATTATTTGGAGCAGCACATGGATACGTTCACGAAATTCCGGATTGTTTCAGTCTAATGTTCGCTGTGGACAGATGATTCACAAGGGAGAATGGGTTGGCACAATAACCGATCCGTTCGGTGAATTCAAGGAACAGATTAAAGCACCGGAAACGGGTTATGTGATCGGGCTGAATAATATTCCGGTCATAAATACAGGCGATGCCTTGATGCACATCGGTTTGGATAATGTTTGTAAGATCACGCCGACGGAAACTGATTGATTGTTTTAAATGTTGTTTTTAATCTGTGTTGTTGTGAACAGACACAACAATACAGCGGCTTATTAAGAAACGATGGTAATGAAACCCTTTTTACTTGAACTTGCTGAAAATGTTTATCGCGATTACCATCGTAACCTGGATGCACTGACTTTGATTTTTCCTAATCGCAGGGCCGCGTTGTATTTCAGAAAACACCTGAGTTCGTTATTATCTAAACCCGCCTTTGCACCCAATCTTTTAACGATTGAAGATTTTATCGGTGGGTTTTCTAACGTGATTGTTCCTGATAAACTGGAGTTGATACATCGGTTGTATTCTGTTTATCAGGATGTAATCCGGCACAGTAACGACAACGAAAAAATTTTTCAGCCTGAATCGTTTGACCAGTTTTACTTTTGGGGCGAAATGCTGCTTCGCGATTTTGATGAAGCAGATAAATATCTCGTCAAAGCTGAACATCTTTTTAAAGACCTGAGTAATCAGAAAGAACTTGATGCAGGTTTTGATTTCCTTACGGATGAACAACGTGAATTTTTACAAAATTTCTGGTTGTCTTTCGACGAAAAGGATTCCGTGAATAAGTCGCGGTTCCTTCACATCTGGCGCCAGCTGTATGAGGTGTATAACACTTTCAAAAAATCGCTTCAACAAGATGGCCTTGCTTACGAAGGTATGCTTCATCGCGATGTAGCTGAACAAATGCAACAATATTACACTGCGGGAAATAAATCATTTCATGTTTTTCAGGAGCAACTGAATGGTAAACCGGCGGTATTGTTCATCGGATTCAATGCACTCACAGGCGCGGAAGAAAAAATTATTTCGTTTTTTGTATCTCAGGGCTCCGGATTTATGTATTGGGACATTGATGCGTACTACATCCATCACTCTATCCAGGAAGCCGGAAAATTCTTACGCGATTATCAGCAACACCCTGTACTGGGAAAAACATTTCCACAGGATGTTCCTTCCAACTTCAAGCAATTAAAGCACATCGATCTTTACGGTGCTGCCCAACCCATAGGCCAGGCAAAATTACTGGCCGAATTACTTGCCGAAAAGCTTGCGACCGGAATTAACCCGGAAGAAACGTTGATTGTGCTCCCTGATGAGAAACTTGTGATGCCGGTGTTGCATGGTATTTCGGCAAAAGTAGACAAGCTGAATGTTACCATGGGTTTTCCTCTCAGTAACACACCGTTATTCAATCTGGTTGAACTGGTCATCGAACTCCAGATCAACCGAAAGGAAGATTGCTTCAATCATAAACAGGTTATCGCCTTACTTGGCCATCCTTATGTTGTCGCTGCCGATGCCGCTGCAGCACAGGCGAAAAGAAAAGAAATCCTTCATCAAAACTGGGTATTGGTACCGGTTAATTTTTTGCGTACATCGGTAGCGTTGCACCGGCTGATGTTCCAACCGTTAGACCAAGCACACGTGGGCAGCCAGTCTATTCAGGCCACAATTACGGATTATATTAGAAGTCTGATCATTGATGCGGGACGCCTTTCCGGATTGTCGGCGCTCGACAAAGAATATTGTTTTCACTTTATCAAATTGCTCAATCAGCTGGAAAGCGTAATTGCGCATCCCGCTGATGGCATACCAGTAACAGTAGCTGCGCCCGCACCCGATGCGAAGCAACGAAGAAAATCAGAACGCGAAGCCCTAAAATCATTTCTGAGGTTGTTCAGGCAGTTGATCCGGACGGAGAAAATTCCTTTTCGTGGTGAGCCACTAAACGGATTGCAGGTAATGGGTGTGCTTGAAACGCGTAACCTGGATTTTAAAAATGTTTTTATCCTGTCGATGAATGAAGGGTCATTTCCCTCGTTTAGCAGCAAAGGTTCTTACATTCCGGTCAACTTGCGTAAGGCGTATGGCTTACCAACGGCGGAACACCAGGATTCCATCTATGCCTATCTCTTTTATCGTGTATTGCAGCGAGCAGAAAATGTTGTCTTGTTTCATAACACGGAAACGGATGATCTGGGACAGGGAGAATTAAGCCGTTATGTTCAACAATTGATCTTTGAATCAGGAATTCCTATCCGTAGAACGACTTTGCATAATCCGTTGCAGCCCAATGAAATTTTATCATTGAGTATTAACAAAGATGAACGGGTGTTCCAGGGGCTCGCCAACTATTGTAAAGGAAGTAAATATGATAAATCGCTTAGCCCTTCTGCGCTCAATGATTACCTGGAGTGCCGGCTTCGTTTTTATTTTAAGTACATCGCCAGAATAAAGGAGGCCGATGTAGTGGAAGAAGACCTCGATGCGCGCGTGCTTGGAAATTTCCTGCACAACGTTATGGAATTATTTTATCACGAAATAATAGAAAAAAAAGGAAATACCACCATCGAAGCGGGTGACTTCGAAAACTATAAAACAAATATTGATGCGCTGATTGACAAGGCATTCATAAAACACTATTCCCTGGATGAACAAAAGAAAGTCGTATACGAAGGGCAACGCCTTGTAGTAAGAGAAATGGTAAAGCGATTTGTCGACCGGATCATTGAACTGGACAAAGCGTATGCTCCATTTACAATTGAAGCCCTGGAACGACGAGACATAAAGCATAACATGCCTTTAGAAGCAGAGGGTAAGCCTGTGGTAGTGTTGGGTGGTTCTATTGACCGTGCCGACCGGAAAGAAAATATCGTCCGGGTAATTGACTACAAAACAGGTAAAGATCAGCTCTCTTTTCCTGATGTAGCTTCACTTTTTTCACGCGAAAAAAGGCGGAACAAGGCAGCCTTCCAGACTTTTATTTATACTTTGTTGTATCAAAAGCATATCGCCCAGGCAGGTGTAAAAATTATTCCAGGCCTGATGAATCGCGTAAACCTGTTCAACGACGATTTTAGGTTTGGACTGCAATATGGTGGCGAATTTCTCTTAGACGCCATACCATTGCTTCCAGAGTTCGAAAAATCGCTTCGTGAATTGCTGGAAGAAATGTACGACCCGGCCGTGCCATTCGATCAAACTCCAATACTTGAAAACTGTAATTTTTGTCCGTACAAGCGCATTTGTTATCGCGCCTGATTTATGATCACGATGTTAATGTATTGATTTGTTTGTGACTTACACAACGGCATATAATTTTAAGGTTCCGTTGTATGAAGGAATTTGTTCTTGTGTTCCTAGCGCTTGTTATAGGTATGAATTGTCATGCACAATTTAACGACACAACAAACTATTTTATTAATTATGCATCTACCGGCACAATCAATAAAACCAACGACGGTAGCTCTTATGTGTTGAACAACGCCTTGCGATTTACATTATATAAGAAAAATTTTTCAATCAATACTTTTAATAGCTGGATATATGGAAAGCAGCAACATCAGCTGGCAAACAACGATTTTTCATCGACACTAGATTTTGACCTGTTTAAAACAGATCGCCATATTTACTACTGGGGATTGGTCAACTATGAAAAAAGTTATTCTCTTAAGATTGATCATCGTCTGCAGACAGGGCTCGGCATAGGGTACTATGTGATTGACCGGAAAAATTTCGTGTTTCAGATTAGCGACGGTATTCTCTACGAAAAGAATGACCTTGAAAATGCAGAAGGATTGGCCAATACCGGTTACGAGACTTATCGAAATTCTCTGCGTCTTAAATTCAGAATCATTTATGTCGATATCCTAACGCTAGAGAATATCGATTTTTTACAACATTCCTTAACAGACCGGAAAGATTACATCATCAAATCAACGACGACCCTATCAGTCAAATTGGTGAAGTGGCTAAGCGTTACCGTGGCTTTGAATTATAATAAATTAAACGTTACACACCGTGAAAATTTATTGCTTAACTATGGAATAACCGTGTCGCGGTATTTTTAAGATTAATCGTTTTAGCACTGCTATTCAGGTGTGGTTATAATCTTAAATTTGCTTCTTTTATACTTTATGCGCGCCAGACTTGCACAGGAAAAAGATGTACGGAAGAAATTTTATGCGACTTTTTCGAGGCTCGGTAAAAAGGCGAACTATAAGGGATACTCCGAAGACACAATTTTACTGGTTAACGTGACGGATGCCGAGACGCATGAGCAACTGGCCGACCATGTGTGGTTCAGTTATACAAAAGGGTTTGAAAAAATAAAATTAGACGAAGGCGTCGTTATCGAGTTCGAAGCCAGGATCAAACAATATAAAAAGGGTTATGTAAATTCGAAGCTGGGGACTAGAAAGCGTACCGTCGACTTTAAACTTAGCCATCCTACAAAGATTACCATAAAACCATCATGATGAAACGGCTTCTTTTCCGATCGTACCGAGGTGTGTAAACCTGAATCCGTTTTCATATTTTAATCCATAACCAAATGTCCTGTCCATGCAAGCATGTGCAAACAACAGCAACCCTGTGAATTCCAGTGGAAGACTGGAAAGGTAGAGTCCTGCTAAACCAATGATCACAGCAACACCTTTGTGGTGAAAGAGGTTATAGAGAAAAGCCCCGGCTTTAGTATTAAACAGGTATCCTACCATGCTAAGATCGGGCAGGAGTATAAAGCCTGCAAACCACCACCAGGAAAGATTCATCGTTTGGAAAATAAAGAGGCTGGCCACAAACATGATTGCTTCTTCGAGTTTAAGGATCGTTTTCATCAAAATATTACTGAAATTCAAGAAGTGAAAACGTAAATTTATACATTGATCCGAAATTTTGATTATTAATTATGGTCGCCTTCATCCATGGTGAATTTATTCCGGTAGAAAATGCATTTGTTCATGTCAGTGATCTGGCCGTACAGCGTGGATACGGCATCTTCGATTTTTTTAAAATAGCCAAGGGACATCCTTTTTTTCTGAACGATTACCTCGATAGATTTTATCACTCAGCGTCCGTTATGCGATTAAACGTACCCTATGATAGAAAAGAGCTTGCCCGTCATATCTTTACTTTAATTGAAAAAAATGGAATGCCTGACTCAGGCATTAAAATGATTCTCACAGGTGGATATTCCATCGACGGCTATCAACCCGCACAGTCGAATTTGATTTTAACGCAGCACCCATTGGTGCTTCCTGGTCCTGAACAAATTTCGCAAGGGGTGAAAATCATTACGCATGATTTTGTTCGCGACATACCTGAAGTAAAGACCATCAATTACACCATGGGGATTTGGCTGATAAAGCGGGTGAACGATCATGCGGCTTATGATGTACTTTATCATAAAGCGGGAGTTGTATCAGAATTTCCACGCAGTAACTTTTTTATTGTTACCCAAAACAATGTAGTGGTAACGCCTTCAATAAATGTTTTGCGTGGTATTACCAGGAAAAACATTTTATCGATCGCATCGCAAAAATTTGAAGTAAAGGAAGCTGTCGTCACGCTCGACGATATTCTTTCAGCCAGAGAGGCTTTTCTCACCAGTACAACAAAACGTATTGTTCCCGTCGTACAGGTCGACCAAAACCTTGTAGGGGATGGAAAACCTGGACCGGTTTCCCAGGCATTGTTGCAGGATCTTATCCGTTTGGAGGAGAAAGATCGCCAGGTAGATTATTCGCAAGCATAAAAAAGTCAACATTTTTTATCCCTCATGACATAGGGCTGTCATACCATCACAATTGATTTGTATAAACATTCAATTATGCAAGTCAAAGAAGTAAAACCCATTAACTTTTTATTCTTCCAGGCCACAACAACGGTTCAGGAATTAAGCAATTACCTGTCAATTGCAGAAGAACTTTACCAGGAGGCGGCGAGGCTCCGTTTACGTGTAACGGGTCCGGTGCATTGGCATTATGAGGGATTTACCGATCATTTAAATCCGTTCAAACTATCTATTGCCATTCCCATAGCCGAAATCCCTCAAAACTATGACGGGCCTTTTCACATTAAACGGACAGATGGATTTAAGTGTATTGCAACAACGCACGAGGGTAGCTGGTATGACATTCCCACCACGTATGCCCGCTTAATGGAGTATGTCTCCATGAATCAACTCGTCCCAAAGGGTACAAACCGCGAACTTTACATCAATGTGGACTTCAATAATCCGGAAGCTAACTATACCGAGATACAATTAGGTATAGTTTAGGAAACTACCGGTAAACAATAACATGTTTCCCTTTAGCCCGACGATTCCGACTCACTGAGACACTGAACTTACAAACCGTAAAACCCAAGTTCGATATGAAAAAAATTACGCTCATCATCGGAATCGTCGTTGGTATTTTGCTGTTGTTCCTGGCTTTTTCTTCCTTTGGACATCAACAAAAGCGTGACCGGATCTGGGAGTCGTATGTCGGTGTGTTAGCGTTTTAACCAGGGGTGAAATAGCGGCGAGTTCCGAGCCACTAGTGTCCGGGAAAAAACTGAAACGTTAAAAAAAAGTACGTCTAGAATTAAAAACAAATTTTTTTCAGTAAACACAGGATGAGGGCACACCCACGCCGTCGTTCAGCATACTGGTATTGTCGCATAACATTATCTTTGGTCTGGAGGGGGATTGCGCGGATTATGTTCAGCGACAATGCCAGTATGCTGGGCCCAGCCGGCCCGGGAGGCGAAAAAAACATAAAAGAAAGATCATCTAAATAATATTGATTAACACTGGGGGATGTAAACCACTCCCCACACAATTTTTTCGAAAATGATTGGTACTCTTGATGATTTATTCCGGACACAATAGTTCCGAGCCTTGAGCCCCTTTAGCAGGGAATAGTTTTGGGGTTTGTGAGAGGTTTTACGTTTTTTTCACTAACTCATCGTTTATCGAAAATGAACCTTGAACTTTAACCACGAACGTTGAACCCACCACCATGGAACTAATTGATCAATTTTACACGGCCTTTCAGCAAAAGGATTATCGTGGCATGCAGAAACTTTATCATGTGGACGCTGTATTTCGCGATCCTGTTTTTCAACGGTTAACCAGTGAGGAGGTAAAAGCCATGTGGGAAATGTTGCTAACCCAGGCGCGGGATCTTGATGTTTCTTATCAAAGTGTTACAGCAAACGATCACCGGGGAAATTGTCACTGGAAAGCAAAGTACAAGTTTAGCAAAACAGGCAGGCCTGTTCATAATATCATTGAGGCTTCGTTTCAATTTAAAGACGGTTTGATATACCGGCATCACGACGCATTCGACCTCTGGCGTTGGTCACGGCAGGCATTAGGTCTATCTGGTCTGCTGTTGGGGTGGAGCCCGCTGGTTCAAAATAAAATCCGGCGCACTGCACGGACCAGCTTGGATAAGTTCATGGCAAAAAATAAATCGTAACCGCCTGATATATTCAGACATACCTTTCCCGTAGCTTTGTATTATGGAAATAATATGGAGCTAGAAGACAAAGTGCAAGCTGTTGAACAGCTTTGGTTGACCCTAGATAGAGAGATTGCTTCATTTCAAAATTGGTCCGGACTGCATTGCAAAACCGGGTGTGGTAAGTGTTGTCTAAAGCCAAACATAGAAGCCTCCGTGCTGGAATTCTTACCCTTTGCCCTCCATTTGTACAAACATAATATCGCTTTCGACTGGCTGGAGAAAATTAACGGTCTTACCGATGGGCAACTTTGTGCGCTTTACGACCCTACTTCCTCTGCCGCGGGAATGTGTTCACAATATGCTTATCGTGCGTTGATCTGCCGCTTGTTTGGTTTTTCGGCCAGAAGAAACAAGTATGCGTCGAAAGAATTGGTGATGTGCCAGACTATAAAAACGGAACAGCCGGAACAGTTTGCTGTAGCAGTAACACAAATTCAGGAAGAGGATAGCGTGCCTTTAGTAAGTTATTACAACATGCAGCTTCGGGAGATTGACGACCAGCTGGCACAAGAATTTTTTCCCATTAACACGGCTATCAAAAGGGCAATAGAGACTATCTTGCATTACTATGCGTATCGGTCGTAGATTCATGGCTTGCGTTTCCCTGGTTTTTATTTTCACCAGTGGCAACCCTTTGTTCGCACAACAAGCCGACACGTTCAATACAAAAATTTTTAAACCATTCTGGACACAACAACGATTCGTGCCAAAGATCGGTGCCGGTGTACAAGACCGTGGTTTTTTTGAAATTGGTATTCAATGGCACAATATCTATTGGCATCCGCTGAGTCTCGCATCCAAAGGACCATATGCTACAGTAGATATTTTCATGGACAATGAAGACGTCGTGCTGTATGGTCCTAAACTCGGCTATGAGTTCACGGCAGGTGTGCTTGGTGTTGCATTCGACGTTACTTATTTTATTGATCGGAATGATCAGGACGAAAATAATAACACAAAAGCATTCGTGGGTACACCAAAGGCCGGATTGACCATACTCGGATTTGTTGACCTTTATTACGGTTATCAGATTCCATTCTCCAAAGAAAAAATTGATTGGATTAACCCGAATCGTTTTTCGATCACCTTCAATCTGAACCGGGATTATTTCGATTTAAAGGATGCGCGGCGGCGGAACCGATAATCAAGAAGTATCGATGGCTGGGTGATATGCGGGTACGGAAAATTAAATCATCTTTAAAAAAGGCAGGGAGATCGACTTGGAAAAACTGACCACCGACTTCGTAAAGCCGGAAGGTATATGCGATTCAGATAAGACTGGAGATGCCTTTTGGCTTGACCAAACTGTAATCAGGATAATCACCGCCACCAGGATTCCCAGCAGCAGGGTAAGTTTCCGACGATCAATTACAGCTTTCATACTTATCCCTTAACTAAACCCATGCCAGAGCAAAAATCCCCTCAAAACAAATAAAGTTCGACTCAATTGATTGTACCAGTGTTCACCCCTGAACACCAGCTTAATTTTTTCGAACATTTTACTGGTTCTTCTGTACATCCATTGGTTAAGGAAGCAATCGCTAGATCATTAACCCTTTAATGAACTACCTTTATTGTTAATTTTGTTAAGAGAAAAAAACTAAAATATGAAGGCTTCCGGAATCACCTTGCTTTCTCTCGCGCTATTTCTTTTCTGTGCTTCGTTTGTAACGCCGGCTCCGCCTGAGCTAGCGGAAGAGATCAATTGGATAACTTTTGAGCAGGCGGTTGAGAAAATGAAAACCGAAAAACGGAAGATCTTCATCGATGTGTATACCGACTGGTGTGGATGGTGTAAAGTGATGGATAAGAAAACCTTTACAGACCCTAAAATTGCCAAAATCCTTAATGAAGAATTTTATGCGGTGAAATTTAATGCCGAGCAACGTGAAGATGTCGTGTTTAACGGTCATACCTTCAAATTTGTGGAAAGCGGCCGAAGTGGGTACCATCAACTTGCCGCGTCGTTGTTAAACAACCAATTGAGTTATCCTAACTTTGTTTTTTTGTCGGATGAATTTCATCTCATTCCGGTAAAAGAAGGCTATACATCACTTCCGGGGTTTCATGAACCACACGCTTTTCATTTTTATCTGAGTTACGTGGCGGAAGACCATTATACCAAAATGAAAATCACCGACTATACGAAAGTATATCAATCACCATATAAAGCGGTTAACTGAAATTCTTTTTTCAATCACCATAAAAAAGCCCCGACGCATTCGCATCAGGGCTTTTTCATAACTTTATCGTGAAGGAATTTAATCCTTTTTTTCATGTTCTTTTGTTTTCAGAAAATCGAGGTAGCCCATGGCAGTTGCAAAACCAATCAATACGGCTACAATAGTGATGAAAAGATTAGCGCCGTCTCCGATATACTGTTCAAACATAATGGTATATTATTTTCAGTGGCAAATCTAGCGGATTCGACCGTATTTAGAAATGAATTTTTTGTTAAAAATTTCCTAATGATTCAATATGCATAACCTCCTGCTGCTGAGCAATTCTACGATTCCGGGGACTACTTTTTTTAGCTGGCCACGCCCGCTGGTAAAGGAAATGCTCGGTGAAAAACCGAAAAATCTGGTTTTCATTCCATACGCGGCTGTCAATTTTGCCATGGACGAATATGAAGATATTGTCCGCCAGGCGTTTAATGAAATGAATTATTCAATTTTTAGTATCCATCGCGTGAGCAACAAGCTGAAAGCCATTGAGAGCGCGGACGGAATCGTTGTTGGCGGAGGGAATACGTTTGCATTGCTCTCACGTGTCTATGCCGATAATTTGATGGAGCTTATCGGGTTGAAAGTGGAAGCCGGTACGCCGTATGTAGGTTGGAGTGCAGGCGCAAACCTAGCCTGCCCAACCATAAAAACCACGAACGATATGCCGATTATTCAACCACCTTCCCTGAATGCACTGGGATTTATTCCGTTCCAGATCAACGCGCATTATCATGAGTTGAAATTTGAAAATCAGGGTGGCGAAACGCGAAAAGAACGACTTCAGGAATTTTTAATCATGAATCCGACTGTAAAAGTGGTCGGGTTACCCGAGGGAATGGCCTTACGGCGCGAAGATGGAAAGCTCACACTCCTCGGAGATGGCACTGCCAAACTCTATCAGGCAGAAAAAGCGGTTCTTGAATTACCCACTACAAGCGATCTCAGTTACTTATTGCAGTAAATGAATTGATTTTTTTAATGGGTTACGAGGTAACTGAAGTCCTTTTTTTACGGGCTTTCTTTTTCGTTCCGAGGTAATAATAATTCAAAAAGCCAAGTGTTATCATCACGGCCAGGATAACCATGATCACGACTAACCGCGTGTTGTGTAATTCAAGGGTCTTAATGGCATCGTGTTGTTTTAGCATTTCAAATTCTTTGTCCTTCTCCTGGAAAGCCAGTAAGATTTGCATCTGCGCTATGTTCCTGCTGCTCTCCTCACCAAACATTTTTTCGCGGGCTTCGTCATACTTTAACTGCGTCTCGTATGCCTCCTGCCACTTTTCCTGCGTAGAAAGGTTTTCTGCGATCGCCCTGTATATCGAAGGAAGACTTGAATAAACCTGTAATTCGTTACACATTTTTAATGCTTCATCCAGATACGCTTTTGCCGGCCCTGGTTGTTTGGCTTTCGCAAATGTGATTCCCAGGTTCGTTAAAATGTTCATGATTCCGATATTGTTATTATGGTCACGCTCAATCTGGAGCGCACGCTCATAGTATTCCACGGCACGCTGGTAGTTCTTTTGTTTAAAGTGAATGTTTCCAATGTTATTCAAAGGATCGGCGAATTTCCGACCTTGTTGGTTACTCAGTTTATCTGCTTCCTGATAGTACGCAAGCGCTTTATCAAAGAGTTGAATTTCATTGTGCAGATTTCCGAGATTATTGAGTGAACCTATGATACGAACAGAGTCGTTCAAGCTCGCAAAAATCTCGTGAGATTCTTCGAGGTATCGCATCGATTGGCTGTAATCTTTTTTGATGGAATAAATGGTGGAGATGTTATTTTTTGTAATGGCAATACCATTCTGATTACCGAGCTTCTCATAGATGTTCAATGATTGAATGTAATAGTCAAGTGCCCGGTCAAACGCTCCCTGGTTACGATACGCGATCCCCAGGTTATTATAAACTGCAGCTAACCCTTTCTCGTCGCCAACCTCAGAGGCATAGCCCAACGCCTCCCTTGTGTATCCAATGGCTTTTACAGGGTCGGAAGGCAGGTATGCACGAAATAATTCGTTCAGTGTTTTTACACGATATTCGTTTTTAGCAGTATCAAGCACCGCAAAAAGGCTATCTGTTTGTTGAGCTAAAACAGGCGAAGAAATAACAATTGCCAATAAAAAGGCAGATCGCAGCACAATGGTCATAGGGGTATATTGAGAATTTAAAAATCAATGTCGTTTACTTAAGCTTCCGTCAACCTTCTCCTTCGGAGAGGGCAGGGTAAGGCAAAAAACAAACAAGCTTAAGTAAACGACATTGATTTAAAAATACAAATAATTTAAGACCGGCAGTTTGTATAGAACAATTTTGTGTGAGGATTGAAGAATTAATACTTGCGTTGTTTATGGTGCCACTGGGTAACCTTAATGCATAGGTGTTAATTGTCGCATTTATTTGTGCTGGAAGAAAGAATTTGCTATTTTAAAGAGAAAACCAACTTTATGCGAAATATCATATTTCCCATACTCACGCTTTGTCTTAGTTTCTCCTGCATCGCTCAAAGTCAGGAAGAGGTAGCGGTACGTGATGTAATCGTACGGTTATTTAAAGGTATGGAAAAGGGTGATAGCGCCATGGTTCATGCTGCTTTTGCAAAAGACATCACGATGGCCACGATTTTCCGCAATAAAAATAATGAACCTGTTATACACCATGAGTCCTCACTGAATGATTTTCTCAAGGCGGTAGGAACGCCCCACGAAGAAGTATGGTACGAAGAGTTCTGGAATCTGAAAATCCAGATCGACGGTGACTTAGCTCAGGTCTGGTGTGATTACGCTTTTTATATCGATGACACCTTCAGTCATTGTGGTGTCGACGCCATCCATTTACACAAACAAAAAGATGGTTGGAAAATATTTCACCTCGCCGACACACGCCGTAAACAAAACTGCAACATCCCCCAGGAGATCCAGGACAAACATCGTTAGTTCAAAGTTCGTGGTTCAAAGTTCAAGTTCAAGTCGGTTCAACCATTGCGACATTGTTTGAGGTTTGACGTTTGATGTTCGAGGTTGGTGTTCGATAACTGATGAGTTATAAATCCCCCGCCTTGGATAAGGAGGGATGTTCAGTGAATAGCTGAACGGGGGTGGTTAAAAATCTCTTAAACTGGCCAACACAGTTCGAATGTTGTTCTCGGAAAATTGAAATGAGGAGATTTTGCAATTGTTTCCGATTTGATGTTTGAATTGCGTTTCCAACCACCCTGATCCTGCCGACTTCGTCGGAGAATCAAAAATTGGCTATCAAACAATTTGGATACTTATTAGTATCGAAAAACTCATCCGTTAAGATCAAACAAACTCGAGCTCGCAGCTCGCAACTCGCAGCTCTTTCGAAATCTCAATTATAACCGCGATCCCCTTGCAGCTTGAAGCCTACAGCTTGCAGCTATTCGAAAAACACAAACAGCACCGAAGCCAAGACCAGGTATTACTTTTTTACTCCCTCACTAATGGGTTTATTAGAATTCACCGACAAAGGTATTTGCTGCCCGCAGGCTGGGGTTTATCTTGATCCATGGAAACCCGTTAAAAAGGCGTTGATTTCGCATGGGCATTCGGATCACGCCTATTGGGGACACGAGCGATACCTCTGCACGCGAAACGCCGCACCTGTTATCCGACATCGCCTTCAGTTGCAGGATAACTTGCAGGAGGTTGATTTTGGAGAACAGGTTGTTATCAATGGTGTTACTTTTTCATTTCACCCTGCCGGACACATTCCAGGTTCTGCGCAAATAAGGGTTGAGTACAATGGCGAGGTCTGGGTGTTTTCCGGCGATTATAAACTTCAACCCGATGGACTTGCCGAACCGTTTGAAAGTGTACGCTGTCATACCTTCATTTCTGAATCAACGTTTGGGCTACCTGTCTATACCTGGAAAAAACAAACAGATGTATTTGATGAGATCAATGCGTGGTGGAGAAAAAACCAATCAGAAGGTAGGGTATCCGTTATTGCAGGTTATACGTTGGGAAAGAGCCAGCGCATCTTACAGAATATTGATCCATCGATTGGGAAAGTTTTTGTTCACGGGGCGGTAGATGCAATCAATCAGGTGATGCGCGATCAGGGAATACGCCTTCGTGAAACGCATCGAATAACAAAAGAAACGAATAAAAGAGATTACGAAGGTGCATTGGTAATCTGCCCACCTT
>Ga0196965_1000237_pt1 | contig 38443 bp, 24 predicted proteins | sample S1_20metaG_FD_148668 | JGI IMG/M metagenome (GOLD analysis project Ga0196965, IMG submission 148668) | Soil microbial communities from Anza Borrego desert, Southern California, United States - S1_20 | ecosystem: Environmental > Terrestrial > Soil > Desert | place: USA: California | collected...
CCAGCCGGTCGCTGGCGGGAGACCAGGCCTTCACCTGGATCGGCTCCAGCGCGTTCAGCAACACCGCCGGAGAGCTTCGGGCCTTCCAGTCCGGAGCCCAGTGGATCGTCCAGGGCGACATCAACGGCGACGGCCATGCCGACCTCATCATCGCCCTGACCCTGCAGGGGCCGAACCCGCTGGGGGCCGGGGACTTCGTCCTCTAGGGGCCGGGTCCCGCCTCGGACCGGGCCGGCAGCTTCGTCCATTTCGGTGCAGATTGCCGCTGCTTCGGGCGATCTTCGGATTGCCTTCGAAGACCGTGGTGATAGCTTCGACGCGGGCGGGGACCGGTTCGAGGACAGCTCCCCATGCCCGCACCCATCGTCTCCAGCTACGCCCTGCAATATGAAGGGTCGGACTCGAGCTTCGATCAGCTCGCCGCGTCGTCGATCGACCTGTTCATCACCAACGGCTCGCCCTTCGATCCCGTCGACCGGCGCCCGTTCAGCGACGGCAATGTCGCCGCGCTCAAGGCCCAGGGGAGGGCGGTGGTCGGCTATGTCGATGTCGCGGTCACGGACGACGCCCGCTATTACTGGAAGGCTGCCTGGACGGCCGACGGCACGGACAGGACGGCCCCGGACGGCGACGCGCCGTCATGGCTGCAGGGGGCGCTCCCGATCGACTTCGACCATGACGGCGTCCAGGACGGCCTGATCGTCCGTTTCGAAGATGCGCTGTGGCAGAAAATGGTGGTCGACCAGGCCGTCGAGCTCGTCAGGCGCGGCTATTCGGGCGTGTTCCTCGACGATGTCGGCCGATATTATCAATGGGGGCAGGCGACCGGCAATTTCGCGCTCGCGGCGGACCGGATGATCGCTCTGATCAGCCTCGTCAAGTCGGAGATCGTGAAGGTGAATCCCGCGGCCTTCGTGGTCGTCAATGCCGATCCCTATATCGTCGCCAACGCCACCGGCGGAACCAGCGGCGCGTCCGCCCAGGCCTATCGGCGCGACGTCGATTTCCACCTGCTTGAAAATCAGAGCCTCGCGGTCCTCGACTATGCGGTCCAGTATCTTCCGGGCGAGCCCTTGCTGATCCTTCACTCGCTCACGCCTCCGCCCGTCACCTTCGAACAGGCCTGGGGCCGTGGCATCCTCTACACCGCGCCGGACATGGATTACGATTCGCTCGGCAATTCCGACTATCCGAGCACCGCGGGCGCCGACATCCTCTCCGGCGGCGACGGGCCCAACCGGATCGACGGCGAAGGCGGCAACGACCGGATCGACGGCCTGGGCGGGGCGGACACCCTGACCGGGGGCACCGGCGACGACCGGCTGGACGGCGGTCCGGGCGACGACATCCTCCGGCTTCACGGCGGAGGCGTGGACACCGCTTTGGGCGGAGCCGGCAACGACAATATCTTCTTCATCGGCGCTCTGACCGCGGCGGACGTGGTTCAGGGCGGATCGGGGGTGGACACCCTGATCGTGCAGGGACCCTATGGATCGCTCACGCTCACCGCCAACATCATCGAGATCGAGAACATCTCGATCCTAGCCGGAAGCAACACGGCCTTCGGCGAGCCGGGGACGAACCGCCACGACTACGTCCTCACCACCCACGATTCGAATTTCGCCGCCGGGGTGCAGGCGAGGATCAACGGCTCCGCCTTGCTCGCGGGGGAGGATTTCACCTTCAACGGCTCGGCGGAAACCAACGCCAGCTATGTCGTCTACGGCGGCAAGGGGAAGGACACCTTGCTGGGCGGCCTCGGCAACGACATCTTCTTCTACGCGGAGGAGCGGTTCGCGAGCGGCGATACGGTGAACGGCGGCGCCGGCTATGACGGCATGTTCCTGAGGGGCAATTACACGATCGACTTCAACGCGCCGGGCTATACCGGCCTGTTCACCAACATCGAGAACCTCACCCTCACCTCGGCGACCGACGAGCGATACGCGCGCGGTGGCGGGACCGAGTTCGACTACAATCTGGTCCTCTCGAACGCGATCGTCGGGGCCGGCCAGGACCTGACCGTCAGCGGCGCTCTGCTCCAGCCGAACGAGACGATGGCGCTCGACGGCAGCCAGGAGACGGACGGGTTCCTCCGCCTCTTCGGAGGCGCGGCGGCGGACACCCTGAAGGGCGGCGCGCTCGCCGACCTGCTCCACGGCGCCGCGGGGGCCGACACGCTGAGGGGCGGCGGCGGGGCGGACGTCTTCCGCTACCAGGCGGTCACCGAATCCAACGGCCTGGGCCGCGACCACATAACCGACTTCACTCCAGGCACGGACGAGATCGACCTCGCAGCGATCGACTCCAACCGGTCGCTGGGGGGCGATCAGGCCTTCGCCTGGATCGGTTCGAGCCCATTCACCAGCCAGCCCGGCCAGCTTCGCGCCTTCCAGTCGGGCGCTCAGTGGATCGTCGAGGGCGACATCAACGGCGACGGCTTCGCCGACCTCATCATCGCCCTCACCCTGCAGGGCCCGACTCCGCTGGGAGCCGGGGACTTCGTCCTCTAGGCGCCCTTAATCCGGAGGAAACGGGGATCCGCGAACAGGGGCGGCGGCGGCGCCACGAAATGCGTTCGCATATTCCGGGGTCGAGGACCGGCGCAAGGCTGCCATGCTTTGTTCCTATTCCGGACCCTTATGCGGTTGCGGCGCCGTTCGAAATATGGCCCTCATGGGGATTAAGTCTTTCTTAATGTTATTTGACTCGTGCGCCGCATGGCCTAAACCTCCGCTCGGAGGGGGGCGACAATATCCGATTCGGATGAATAGCCTTGTCTCCCGATCGAGGGGGCAGATGTGGCGGTTCCGGCGGCTGGCGCCGGCGGCAATTCCACGAAACCTGGGTGACGGTGAACGCGCGACCGGGCGGCGCGGCACTCATTCCAATCCCCCTCGCAGCGGTGAAAGCGGCCTGAAGCGCCGGGAGGGGAAGTGCGGTGATCAAGACTTCCACGAGCCTGCAGCCGGACCGGCGGCTCGCGCCGCGCGGCGGCGGGGGCTCGGGGGGTCGCGGCGCGCGTTCAGCGGGTGAAGCCGAATTCCCGCATCAGCTCCTCTCGAGTATAGGTTTTCGGCGGGCCCGCCGGCCGCATGGTCGTCACATATTCATAGACGCCCGGCCGGACCTCCCGATACCAGGGCAGGTCGATCGGCGCGGCATTCTGGCGCAAATGTCCGAGATACTCGTCGAGCGAGGCGAAGGACCGTCCAAAGGAGGACGGCAGGCCGCTTATCCCGTCCCCGTCGCTGGTCGCCCGCTCCATTCCCGGTGTCTCCTTGCTGCCCCGAGCCCCGTCGGCGGCGCCCGCCGGCCGGTCCGCGCATCCCGCGGCGAGCCCGGCCAGGGCCAGCATCGCTTTGATTTCGCTGCGCATGCGCACCTCGTCCGGGGCCGGCAGGCGCCCGGCCGAGCTTCCACCATGTTCCATTTTTCGAGTTTTTGAAACCGCCCGAATCCGCGGTGAGGGGGAATTGATATGTCCAAGGCGTCCAAAGGTCTTTTCGCGAACGACCGCGGCGGCACTGAGACTTTCAACGGCGAACTCTATCTTCGCAGCCTGAGCGAGGTCTCCCCGCTGGTCAGCCCCCTCGTCCCCGACGAAGGCACCGCCCCCGATCCGGTCGTGGTCGTAAGTCCCGTCTCATCCTCCGAAGAGTCCGACTCCGTCGACCTGACCCTCGGCACCGGCGAAAAGCCGATGCCGTTCGGCCTGCCCGACATCACCGACGAGAAGATTCTCCGGCTGATGGCGCAGGACAGCGTCAACGGTCGACTCGGCCGGCTTCATGGAGAAGACGGTTCCGCCGCGACCGACTCCGCGGCCGTCACCGACGGGCCCATCGACGACGAGCCGGCGACCGTTCCGATCGCCGTCGGCGGCAGCGTGACCGGAATCATCGACGTCGCGGGAGACACGGACGACGTCGTCGTCAACCTGGTCGCCGGGCAGCGCTACATGATCTCGCTGATGGGCTCCGGCTCCGGCGCGCTCGCGGATTCGTTCCTCGAGGTGTTCGACCCCGGCATGGTCCTCGTCAACAGCGACGACGACGGCGGCGTCGGCCACGATTCGCTGATGACCATCACCGCGGCGACCACCGGCACCTATACGATCCGCGCTTCGGCCTTCGCCGATCCGGGCGATCCGGGCACCGGCCAATATACCGTCGACGTGCGCCAGATGGGCGTGGATTCCGTGCCCTCCACCGTGCCGTCGACGGCGACGATCGGGCAGGGGATCACCTTCGGCTTCCGCGAGACGGCAACCACGTCCGGCGGCGCCGATTCCGACATCTACAACGTCAACCTCGTCGCCGGACATTATTACGTGTTCAACGTCGCGGGCGGCATGGATCATAACAGCAATCCGAACGCGGTGGCGCCCGGAGAAATCGACACGATCATCGCCCTGCGCGGCCCCAACGGCTCGACGGCCGTCCTTTCCCAGAACGACGACATCAGCTTCCCGTCCGACAACAGCTCGTCGATCGGATTCTACGCCAGCGTCACCGGCACCTATTACCTCCAGGTCGTCGGTTATGCCCAGGGCGCGGTGCCGGGCCGAAACACCGGCGGCTACGTCATCGACTTCCACGAGGAGCCGCTCAGCAACGCCAGCCCGCTCGACGCGATCAACTGGGACAGGGCGGCGAACATCCCGACGGTGATGGTCGACGGAGTTCCGACGGCCTACATCTACTTCGCCGTCGCCGGCGAGAATTTCGGCGAGAACGCGCGGGCGGGAGACCCCACCCAGCCCGCGGGCGGCGGCAACGGCACGCTCGTCTCCTACGGCTGGGACGCGTACGAGAAGGCCCAGTTCATGGCCGCGATGCAGGAATATTCGAAGATCCTGGGCATCAACTACGTCGAGACCGCCAACTCGGCCGAGGCCACCTTCCGGGTCATCACCAATTCGTCGCTCGCCTACGGCGCCTATGCCTACCCGCAGGATCCGACCTACGGGACCCAGAAGGGCATCATGGTGTTCAACGTCGACAATCGCGGGTGGAATCTCGATTCCGCCGACCCCGCGGTCACCACCGACGGGCTCGGACGCGGCGGCTATGCCTGGTCGACCATCCTCCACGAGGCGGGCCACGCCCACGGCCTCTCGCACCCGCACGACAATGGCGGCGATTCCCCGAGAATGGCGGGAGTCACCGCGGCCCAGGGGTCGCTCGGAGTCTTCAACCTAAACCAGGGCGTCTATACCCAGATGTCCTACAATGGCGGGTGGCAGACGCACCCCGACGGCGGCCTTACGGGCGCCGCCAACAGCGACCCGGCCGGCTTCCGCTCCGACGCCGGCTGGCTGGCGACGCTGGGCGCGTTCGACATCGCCCAGCTGCAGATCCGCTACGGTGTGACGCCGGCCTATGCGACCGGCGACGACGTCTACACCATGCTCGACGTCAACGCGGAAGGCACCTACTGGGAGACCATCTACGACACCGGCGGCAACGACACGATCGCCTATAACGGCGTCCGCGGCGCCCAGATCGACCTCAACACCGCCACACTCGACTATTCGGTTACCGGCGGCGGCATCGTGTCGTTCGTCCACAACCTCCCGGGCGAAACCGCCGCCCAGGCGATCAAGGGCGGCTACACCATCGCCAACGGCGTGGTCATCGAGAACGCGACCGGCGGCACCGGCAACGACGTCCTGATCGGCAACGACACCGCCAACATGCTGACCGGCAATGACGGCAACGACGCCTTCCTCGGCCGCGGCGGCAACGACAGCGTGAGCGGCGGGGCCGGCACCGACACCGCCACCTATGACGGCGCCGCCGCGATCACCCAGACCGCCGCCGGCTGGTCGGTCACCACCGCCAGCGAAGGCACCGACTCGCTGGAGGATGTCGAGATCGTCAACGACGGCTCGGCGGGCATGGTCCGACTCGTCGGCAATGGCGGCTATGCCAGCATCCAGGCGGCGATCGACGCCTCCTCCGACGGCGACACGATCTACGTCGCCTCCGGCAGCTATGCGGAGAATGTGAACGTCAACAAGGACGTCACCATCCTCGGCCCGAACCAGGGCATCGCCGGCACCGGCGCGCGCGGCGCGGAGGCGATCATCGACGGCCAGGTCACCATCAGCGTGGCCGGAGTCACCATCGACGGAGTCGAGATCGCCGGCGCCGCCCCCGGCTCGCTCGGCGCCACGGGAGTCGAGATATTCGGCAACGATTTCGCCCTGACCAACTCCGTCCTCGACGGAAGCGGCGACACCGCCCTGATCGTCAGCGGCGTTACCGGTCTCGACATCTCGAACAATCTCGTCAGCGGCTATTCGATCGGCGCCTATGTCGCGGCCGGCGCTGCCGGCTCCATCCACGACAACCGCTTCCAGGGCGACGGCGGGCCGTTCACCGGGCTCGGCAACGGAGTCAATTCGGAAAGCTCGACCGTCGACATCGCCGACAACGTCTTTGACGGAATCTATGCGGGGTCGCTGAACATCTTCCCGTTCGGCCCGGACAGCGTCGACCTCAACGACTACATCACCGGCAACACGATCACCAACAGCGGCGCCGCCCGCCCGGTTCAGATCCAGCCGACCGACCTTACCCACAATATCGTTGGCACCGATTTCAACGAGGCGTTCAGCGGCGACAACGGAGTCGTCGGTCCGCTCGGCTTCGACGGCCGCGGCGGCGACGACAAGGCCTGGGGCGGCGAGCAGGGCGACAGCCTCGCCGGCGGAAGCGGCGACGACCAGCTGTTCGGCAAGGGCGGCGACGACAGGCTCGACGGCGGTGCCGGCAACGACGCCCTCGTCGGAGGCGCCGGGATCGACACGGTCGTCCTCGCCGACCCGACCTTCACCATCTCGCCCGCCGCCGATGCCGATCCGGAAACGCCGGACAACCAGCTCGGCTGGACCGTCACCACCGCCAGCGGAGGCGCCGATACGCTCGCGGGAATCGAGATCATCGACAGCGCCGCCCCGGGCAAGATCCTGCTCGTCGGCGCCGGCGGCTTCGCGACGATCCAGGCGGCGGTCGACGCGGCGAGCGACGGCGACACCGTCTTCGTCGCGCCCGGAACCTATGCCGAGCTGGTGACGGTCGCCAAGGACATCACCATCGCGGGCGTGAACGCGGGTATCCCCGGCACGAGCCCGCGCAACCCCGAGGCGATCGTCGACGGCGGCTTCTACATGCACGCGGCCGGCGCCACCCTCGACGGCCTCACCGTGCTCGGCGGCGGAGTGCTCGCCGGGAATCCGGCCGGAATCTATGTCGACGCGGACGACGTCACCCTCGCCAACCTCATCGTGCAGGGCGAGAACACGCCGCAGATGGCGGGCGTGCTGACGCCCTATAATGGCGGAGTTACCGGCCTCACGCTGAGCGACAGCAAGATCGCCGGCTGGGCGCAGGGCGCCTATTTCAATCCCACCACCGGCTTTTCGGCCACCGGCAACAGCTTCGACGGCAACGGCAACGCCATCCTCGGCGACGACTGGGACGACGCGACCCTTCTCTCGGGCAACAGCTTCACGAACAGCGTCGGATCGCACATCGGCTACGGAGCGCTCGACACCACCGACGATGTCGGCGCCTATTTCGGAAGCGGCAACACGTTCGGGGGCACCAACCGGCCGACCTCGATCTTCGGTTACGGCGACGGCACCGCGGCCGGCCAGACCGTCTACGGCACCGAGCTCAGCAACCTCATGCGCGGCGAAACGGCGGGCGAGAACTTCACCTTCCATGGCCGCGGCGGCAACGACCGGCTCGACGGCAATGGCGGCAACGACATTCTCCATGGCGATGCGGGCAATGACGACCTGCGCGGAGGGGCCGGCACCGACACCGCCGGCTACGCCAACGACCGGTCCGAATACACTTTGGGAGTCGTCACCGACGCCCAGGGCCGGGTGACCGGCTTCACCAGCGTCACCGACGACAATGCCGCCAACGGCGACGAAGGCACCGACAGCCTCGCCGGGATGGAGCGGATCCGGTTCGACGACATGCTGCTCGACCTCGCCCACCCGGTGCAGGCCTTCGATGCCGACGGCAATCTCGTCGGAACCTTCACGACCATCCAGGCGGCGGTCGACGCTTCGGCGGACGGCGGCACCATCCGCGTCGCCGCCGGCTCCTACAACGAGACCGTCAACGTCCATAAGGACGTCACCATCCTCGGCCCGAACGAGGGCGTGGCCGGAACCGGCGCGCGCAGCGCCGAGGCGATCGTCAACGGCGGCTTCTACATGAGCGCGGCCGGAGCGACCCTGGACGGGCTCACGATTCTCAACGGCGCCATGCCCGGCGGCAATTCGGCCGGCATCTTCGTGGCCGCCGACCACGTCACGCTCGCCAACCTGATCCTCGACGGCGACGGGACCGACCAGCGGGCGGGCGTCACCACCACCTACAATGGCGGAGTCACCGGGCTGGTGCTCAGCGGCAGCCTCGTCACCGGCTGGGACTGGGGCGCCTATTTCAATCCCACCACCCAGTTCACCGCGACCGGCAACAGCTTCGACGGCAACGGCAACGCCATCGTCGGCGACGACTGGGCGGCCGGCACCTACATCGACGGCAACAGCTTCACCGACAGCACCGGCTCGCACATCGGCTACGGCTCGTTCGACACGACCGAGGACATGCGGGTCTATTTCACCAATCCCGATACGTCCGAGGATGCGGAAGAGGAGGTCGGCAACAGCTTCGACCCGGACAGCCGGGCGGTCTCGATCTACGCTTATGGCGACGGCACCGCCGGCGGCCAGACGATCACCGGCACCGAAGAGTCCAACGCTATCATCGCCTCCGAGTTCGTGCCCGGATCCGGCACCAACTCGACCTTCATCGGCCTCGGCGGCGACGATTATTTCTACGGCGGCGCGTCCAACGACACCCTGAACGGCGGCGCGGGCGTGGATACGGCGGCCTATGACGGGCGCCGCGGCGACTATTCGGTGACGATGATCACCGGCGCCGGCGGCCGGGTCGTCGGCTTCGCCGCGGTTTCGGACAACGAGCCGAGCGACGGCAACGAAGGCCAGGATACGCTGATCAGCATCGAGCGCCTCGAGTTCGACGGCCGGACGCTGGATGCGACCCTTCCCGTCCAGCTGTTCGACCAGAACAACCAGCTGCTCGGCACCTTCACCACGATCCAGGCCGCGATCGACGGCGCTCAGGACAATTACACGATCCGCGTCGCCGCCGGCGTCTATGACGAGGATCTGGTGATCGACGTCGGGGTCCGCATCCTCGGCGCGCGGGTTACCGCCGTCACTGGCCGCGACGCCGCGGGCGGAGTGGGCGAGACGACGATCGTCGGCCATGCGAAAATCACCGCCGACGACAATGTGACACTGACCGGGCTTCGTTTCCTCAATGACGGCACCACCACCGGGGGCGGCCCGTCCAACCCGACGGTTCAGATCCTCACCGGCGGGGGCAGCCAGGGCCATCTGATCAGCAACTCGATCTTCTGGTCGACGGTGGTCGGGGGCGCCAACGGAGTCGACGATCGCGCCATCTCCGCGCCGCTCATCCCGGACGGCCAGATCACCCTGACCGGCAACCTCATCTCCGGTTCCTCCCAGGGGCTGTTCTCCACCGCTTCCTGGGGCCGGGGACTCTGGATGGACGGCGGGGGCGTTTCCCTCTCGGCGTCGGGTAATATCGTCGAATGGACTCGCAGCGGCCTGGTGCTCGACGGCACCGGCGGCTCGGTCTACTTCGTCTCCGGCAACACCTTGCGCAACCTCGGTACCGCCTTCTCGATCGGCACCACCGAAAATGGGTTTGTCGAGACCGGGAACACCTTCCGCAACGTCGGCGACGAATATAATTTCCGGAACCTGTCCGAGGACGTCACTTTCGACGCGGGCCTGTCGGACAATAGCGTGCAGACCGTCGGGACGTCCAACGACACCATCGTCATCCTCGGCGGCTCCGGCAACGACACCCTGACCGGAACTTCGGGCGCCGACCATATCGACGCCAACAACCGGCCCGGCAACCTGACCGTGGCCGATACCGACACCCTGAACGGCGGCGGCGGCAACGATGCCCTGTTCGGCCGCTTCGGCGACGACATCCTGAACGGCGGCACCGGGGAGGACAATCTCGACGGCGGCGACGGCAACGACACTCTGAACGGCAATGACGACAACGACACGCTCGGCGGCGGCGCGGGGGACGATATCCTGAACGGCGGCGCGGGCGACGATAGTCTCGACGGCGGCACCGGCACCGATACGGCCGTGGTCGGCTCGGGCGCCGTCTACACCCCGACCGGCACGGGCTGGACGGTGACCTCCTCGGACGGCACCGACAGCTTGACCAACGTCGAGATCGTCGACAGCGGCCCCGGGCCCAACGTCCTGCTGGTCGGCTCCGGCGGCTTCGCCACCATCCAGGCGGCGGTCGACGCCGCTCAGGACGGCGACACCATCCTCGTCGCGGCGGGCACCTATGTCGAGCAGGTGGTCGTCGACGGGATCGACGATCTCACGATCAGGGCCGTCGACGGAGCGCAGGTGACGATCAAGGCCCCGGCCGATCTGGTCGAGACCGCCCGGTCGTCGAGCGACCGTGAGATCCACGCGGTGCTGACCGCCAAGGACAGCCTCAACCTCACCCTCCAGAACATCGACATAGACGGGGACGGCCGCGGCAATACGGTCGACGAGGGCAGCGGCGCCGGCCAGGCCAATTTCTACGGCGTCTTCTACCGCAACAGCTCGGGAAGCCTGCTCGACGTCGACATCACCGGCGTCCGCGATCCCTATCCGGGCGGCACCGCCGCCGGCGGCCAGCCTCTGGTCAGCGGAGTGCAGCGCGGGACGGCCCTGGTCGTCGATAACGACGCCCTGCTCGCCTTCACCATGCTCCGTGGCTCGATCAGCGATTTCCAGAAGAACGCGACCTCGTTCAACTTCGCCAATCTCAACATTGCCGGAGTCACGATCACCGGCGGCGGCGCCCAGACCGTGATGGCCCAGAACGGCATCCAGGTCGGCAACTCGACCGGATCGATCACGGCCAACACCATCACCGGCATCGGCTATGCCGGACCGTCCAACGTCTATTCGGGCGCGATCCTGGCATTCGGCAACACCAATCTCGACATTGCCGGCAATGCCATCACCGGCGCCAATATCGACGATAGCGCCGCGAAGGTGGTCGGCATCTTCGTGTTCGACAACGGCGCTCCGAGCAGCGGCGGCGCGATCGTCGGCAACAGCATCAGCCATGTCGACGAAGGCATCGATGTCACCGGCGAAATCACGCCCAACGGAATCCAGATCGCGAACAACGACGTCACCAATATCGACGGCACCGACAACGATCCCATCGGGGTCTATTTCGAGCCCGACCCGGACTTCGCCACGGCCCACGACGTCGACGGCACCTCCGGCGACGACGTCCTCGGAGGCGGCGCCGGCAATGACAGCCTGTCAGGCCTCGACGGCGACGACGTCCTGACCGGCGAAGGCGGCGACGACACGCTCGACGGCGGCAGCCATGACGACATGGCGGTCTATCACGGCCCGCGCAGCGGCTATGCCGTGTCGGCGGTGACCGACTCCAGCGGCCGGGCGATCGGCTTCAGCGCCGTCAGCGACACCGATTCCGGCAATGGCGACGAGGGTTCGGACACGCTCATCGACGTCGAGCGGCTCCAGTTCGGGGATTTGGTCCTCGACGTGGCGGACCCCGTCCAGCTGTTCGACGGCGGCGGCGAGATCGTCGGCACCTTCGAGACCATCCAGGCGGCGGTCGACGCCGCGGGCGCCGGCTACACGATCCGGGTGGCGGCGGGGACCTATGCGGAGACGGTGACGGTCGACGAGGACGTCACCATCCTCGGCCCCAATGCGGGCGTCGCCGGATCCGGCACGCGCTCGAACGAAGCGGTCATCGACGGCGGCGTCTACATGCACGCGGCCGGCGCCACGCTCGACGGCCTGACCATTCTCGGCGGCGGGAGCCTGGCCGGCAACCCGGCCGGAATCTACGTCGATGCCGACAACGTCACTCTGACCAATCTCGTCGTCCAGGGCGACGGCACCGCCGGCACCGGAATCGTCACCCCCTATAACGGCGGAGTCACCGGCCTTACGCTGAGCAACAGCCGGATCGACGACTGGAGCAACGGCACCTACTTCAATCCGACCACCGGCTTCACCGCGAGCGGCAACAGCTTCGACGGCAACGGCGTCGCCCTCACCGGCGACGACTGGGAGGACGGTACCTCCATCTCCGGCAACAGCTTCACCAACAGCGGCTTCGGCCATGTCGGCTATGGCGCGCTCGATGCCGTCGACGACGTCGGCGCCTATTTCGGCGAGGGCAACAGCTTCGACGCCTCCGGCGGGCGAATCGGCATCTTCGCCTACGGGACGGGCCAGGACATCACCGGCACCGCCTTCGGCGACTATATGGCCGACACCGTCGCCGGCAGCGGCGGCACCTTCCACGGCGAAGGCGGCAACGACTATATCGACGCCGGTTCCGGCGACGACACGCTCGAGGGCGGCGCCGGCGACGACATCCTCGCCGGCGGCAGCGGCACCGACCGGGCGGTCTTCGCCGATGCGGTGACCCTGGGCGACATCGAGGCGGTCGCGGATGCCGATCCCGAGACCGCGGGCAACCAGCCCGGCTGGACGGTAACCACCAGCGAAGGCACGGACTATCTCACCGGTATCGAGATCATCGACGGCGACGGCGCCAATATCCTGTTCGTCGGCGCCGGCGGGTTCACGACCATCCAGGCGGCGGTCGACGCGGCGGATGACGGGGATATCATCCTCGTCGCGGCCGGCGCCTATGTCGAGCAGGTCGTCGTCGACAATCTCGACAATCTGACGATCCGCGCCCTGGACGGCGCGCAGGTGACGATCCAGGCCCCGGCCGACGTCGTCGAGACGGCCCGCTCATCGAGCGACCGCGAGATCCACGCCGTCTTCACCGTGAAGGATTCGGCCAACGTCCTCCTCGAGAATATCGACGTGGACGGCCGCGGCGCCGGCAATACGGTCGACGAGGGGGGAGGCGCCGGCATCGCCAATTATTACGGCGTCTATTACCGCAATTCGTCGGGCGGCCTCGAGAATGTCGACATCACCGGCGTTCGCGATCCCTATCCGGGCGGCACCACGCCCGGCGGGCAGCCGAACGTCGACGGAGTGCAGCGCGGGGTCGCTGTCGTCGTCGACAACGACACGCTCCTGGCCTTCGCCATGCACGGCGGCACGATCAGCGATTTCCAGAAGCAGGCCGGCACCTTCGTTCGCGCCGATCTCGACATCAGCGGAGTGACCGTGATCGGCGGCGGCGCCCAGCCGGTGATCGCCCAGAACGGCTTCTCGATCAACCAGTCGACCGGCACCGTCACCGGCAACACCCTCACCGGCATCGGCTATGCCGGACCGGCCGCGGCCTATTCGGGCGTGATCCTGGCCTCGAGCAACACCGATCTCGTCATCACCGACAACGTCATCGGCGGAAGCAATGGCGACGATGCGGCGGCGAAGGTCGTCGGCATCTGGGTCTACCAGAGCGGCCCGGCCAATAGCGGCGGCGAGATCAGCGGCAACGCCATCTCGCACACCGACGTCGGAATCGCGGTGGACGACGCGATCACGCCCAACCCCCTCCTGATCGAGGACAACAGCGTCACCAGCCCGGACCTGACCGATCCGTTCTCGGCCGGGGTCCGCTTCGAGCCGATGCCGATCGCGACGGCCACCGCCTTCGACATCGACGGCACCGCGATGCACGACGTGCTTTCGGGCAATGCCGGCAACGACGTCCTGACCGCCCTGGGCGGCGACGACAGCCTGCGCGGCAATGGCGGCGACGACACGCTCGACGGCGGCGCCGGCACCGACACGGCCACCTATGCGGGCTCGGCGACCGTCGTCCAGAACGGCAGCGGCTGGACGGTCACCGACGCAGGAGGCACCGACAGCCTGACCAACATCGAGATCGTCGACGACGGCGCCGCCGGAGTGACCCGTCTCGTCGGGAATAACGGCTATGCGACGCTTCAGGCGGCGATCGACGCTTCCTCGGCGGGCGACATCATCATCCTCGCGTCCGGCACCTATGTCGGCGATGTCAACGTCAACAAGGACGTCACCATCCTCGGCCCGAACCACGGCATTGCCGGCACCGGCACGCGCGGGGACGAAGCGGTGATCGACGGCCAGCTCGCCATCAACGCCGCCGGGGTGACGATCGACGGAGTCAAGATCATCGGCGATGCGCCGGGCTCCACGCCTCCCAACGATGTCGCCGTCGATGTGATGGCGAACGACTTCACTCTCACCAACTCGGTGCTCGAAGGGAGCGGCGATTCCGCCGTCTACCTCACCCAGGTGTTCGGTCTCGATGTCTCCAACAACCTGATCGGCGGCTATTCGAACGGGGTCTATATCTTCAGCGGCAACGCCACCGGCTCGGTCCGCGGCAACGTCTTCCAGGGCGACGGCGGGCCCGCCACCGGGCTGTTGAGCGGAGTCTTCTCGCAATCGACACACGTCCTGATCGAAGACAATATCTTCGACGGCATCCACGGGAATTCGCTCATCCTCTTCCCGCATGGCGTGACCGGAACGGTCGACCTCGAAGACTATGTCTCCGGCAACACGATCACCGACAGCGGCGTGCCGCATCCCGTCGAGATCGTGCCCGGCCCGGTCTCGAGCATCCTCGGCACCGACCACGCCGAGGAGTTCGTCGGCCAGGAGATGGCCATGCTCGGAGTCACCGGCCCCTGGTCGTTCGACGGCCGCGGCGGCGACGACCTGATCACCGGCGGCGAGGACGTCGACACCTTCGCCGGCGGTTCGGGCAGCGACCAGCTGCTGGGCTTCGGCGGCGACGACCTGCTCACCGGCGGCGGCGACGACGATTCCCTGGGCGGCGGCGACGGCTTCGACACCGCGACTTATGCGGGCCCGGTTTCCGACTACACCATCACCGTGACGACCGATTCGCAGGGCCGGGTCACCGGCTACAGCGCCGTGGCCGACAACGTTCCGGCCGGCGGCGACGAAGGCAGCGACACCCTGAGCAGCATCGAGAAGCTGTCCTTCGGCGACTCGAGCATCGACCTCGCCGATCCGGTCCAGCTGTTCGACGCGGACGGCGATATCGTCGGCACCTTCGGCACCATCCAGGCGGCGATCGACGCGGCTTCGGACGATTACACGATCCGGGTCGCGGCCGGCACCTATGACGAGGATCTCACGATCGACGTCGGCGTGACCATCCTCGGCGCCGGGGCGGGCGAGGCCGTGGCCGGACGCGACTCCGCGGGCGGCACGGGCGAGACCAACATCGTCGGTCACGCGCATGTGACGGCGAGCGACAACGTCACCCTCGACGGCCTGCGCTTCCTCAACGACGGCACCACCACCGGGGGCGGCTCGGCCAATCCGGCGCTTCAGTTCCTGACCGGCGGCGGCGCTACCGGGCACCTCGTCACCAACTCGATCTTCTGGTCGACGGTGGTGGGCGGCGCCAACGGCGTCGACGACCGGGCCATTTCGACGGTGGCCATCGCCGACGGCCTGATCAGCATCACCGGCAACCTCATCTCCGGCGCCGCGCAGGGTCAGTTCGCCAACGCCTCCTGGGGCCGCGGCATCTGGTTCGACGGGGGCGGGGTGGACCTCGTCGTCACCGGCAACACGATCGAATGGTCGCGCACCGGCCTCAACCTCGACATGTCCGGCGATTCGACCGCGACCGTCTCGAACAACAGCTTCCGCGGGCTCGGCACCGCCATGGCGCTCGGCGTCGACGCCGCGGGCCTGACCGTCGCCGGCAATTCCGTCGAACGGGTCGGCACCGAATTCAGCTTCCGCAACCTCACCACCGGCGTGACCTTCGACGCCGGCGCCGCGATCGCGACCCTGGTCCCGGTCGGCGACCCGAACGACACGATCGTCATCCTCGGCGGCTCCGGCAATGACAGCTTCACCGGCACCGCCGGAGTCGACGCCATCGACGGCAACAACAGCCCGGCCGATTCGGGCGCCGCGGACAGCGACGTCCTGAACGGCCTCGGCGGCAACGACTTCCTGTTCGGCCGCGGCGGCAACGACACGCTCGACGGCGGCACCGGCGACGATGCCATGACCGGCGGCACCGGCGACGATATCTACGTCGTCGATTCGACCGGCGACTCGATCACCGAGGCCGCGGGCGAAGGCACGGACGAGGTCCGCACCAGCCTCGCCACCTACACCCTGGCGGCGGCGCTGGAGAACCTTACCGGCCTCGGCACCGTCGACCAGACGCTGAACGGCAATGGATCCGACAACGTCATCGACGGGGGCCTCGGCGCCGACGCGATGACCGGCGGCGCCGGCAACGACACCTATGTCGTCGACGATGGCGGCGACACGGTGACCGAGCTGGCGGGGGAGGGAACGGACGAGATCCGCACCAGCCTCGCCACCTACACGCTCGCGGCCCTCGCCAATGTCGAGAATCTGACCGGCACCAACGCGGCCGGCCAGACCCTGACCGGCAACACGTCCGCCAACGTCGTCACCGGCGCGGCCGGCGCCGACGTCATCGACGGCGGCAGCGGCGCCGACACGATGCGCGGCGGCGGCGGCAACGACCTTTATTTCGTCGACAACGCCTCCGACACGGTCGAGGAGAATGCCGGCGAGGGCACGGACGAGGTCCGCACCGGGCTCGCGCTCTACAGCCTGGCGGCGCGGCCCAACGTCGAGAACCTGACCGCGACGTCGAACGTGAACCACGATTTCCGCGGCAATAGCGGCGACAACGTCATCACCGGCGGGACCGGCAACGACCTGCTGCGACTCTATGACGGCGGCAACGACACCGTCCTCGCGGGCGACGGCCTCGACACCCTGTTCTTCGGCGCGACTCTGAGCGCGGCGGACGTGGTCAATGGCGGCGGCGGAGTCGACACCCTGGTGCTCCAGGGCAATTATGCCGGGGGCCTCACGCTCAGCCCCAACGTCACCCAGATCGAGAATATCTCGATCCTCGGCGGCAACAACACCGCTTTCGGCGAGCCCGGGACCAACCGCTACGATTACGTGCTCATCACGAACGACGTGAACTTCGCGCCGGGCGTGCAGGCGCGGATCAACGCGGCGGCCCTGCTGCCGGACGAGGATTTCACCTTCGACGGCTCGGCGGAGACCAACGCCAGCTTCGTCGTCTACGGCGGCAAGGGCGTCGACACCCTGATGGGCGGCTTCGGCAACGACATCTTCATCTACGCCGAGGAGCGTTTCGCTCCGGGCGACACGGTGAACGGCGGCCCGGGCGGCTATGACGGCATATTCTTCCGCGGCAACTACACGATCGACTTCAACGCCCCGGGCTATTTCGGGCTGATGACCAGCATCGAGAACATGACCCTGACCTCGATCACCGACGAGCGCTATGCGAGGGGCGGCGACGCCGCGGGCTTCGACTACAACATCACGCTCGCCGACAACCAACTCCTGGCCGGGGTGGAGCTCACCGTGTCGGGCGCGCTCCTCCAGGCCTACGAGACGATGATCGTCGACGGCAGCCTCGAGACGGACGGGACCTTCCGCCTCTTCGCCGGCAAATCGGACGATACTTTGAAGGGGGGCGCCAAGAACGACCTTCTTCTCGGAAATCTCGGCGCCGATATCCTCTCGGGCGGAGGCGGGACCGACATCTTCCGCTACGATTCGACGGCGGATTCCAACTCGGCCTCGCGCGACCAGATCCTCGACTTCACGCCGGGGACGGACAAGATCGATCTCAGCCGGATCGACGCGAGGACGAACCTGGCCGGCGACCAGGCCTTCACCTGGATCGGCTCGGGCGCCTTCACCGGCTCCGCCGGCCAGCTCCGGGCCGTCCAGCAGGGCGGCAACTGGATCCTCGAAGGCGACACCAATGGGGACGGAGTGGCCGATCTGGCGATCCAGCTGACTCTGCAGGGGCCGAACCCGCTCAGCGCGTCGGACTTCTTCCTCTAGGCCGCGACCCGGCGTGCGTCAGCGCGCCGGGAACCAGTTCTTGGCGGGATCCGCCGCCTCGGACTCGCCGGTCAGCCGGGCGACGACTTGGGAAAAGGTCCCCTCCACGGCGACCCGATGCTCGCCGAAATAGATGTCGGTGAACGGCCCCGAGGCCGTGCGCACGTGAGTCACCTTGTCCGGGTTGATCGCGACCTGGCCGGGTTCGCCCCCCTTCTTCATCACGATCAGCTTCACGATCCGGCCGCGCTCCGTATGTCCCGCGCCCCGGCTTAGCCTCATTGGGTTAACTACGGGTTTGTACGAGCTTGAAGGCGCGAGCGGCGGAGACGAACATTCCGGCGAGGGAATTCCCGGCGGCAACGCGCTTCCGGGCAGGGCAATGAGGGGTCAGCGTCATGACGATGTATGTCTACAGCACGGCCGGCGAACCGCGCGGCTTTCTGTTCGAAACCACCATCTTCGGCCTCGACGGAACGCCGCTCGGGCGGGTCGTGGGCTCCAGGGTGCACCGCTTCGACGGTTCCTATGCCGGCGAATGGTTCCACCAGATGGTCGTCGACCGTCCGACCGCTCGGCCGCGCTCGATCCCCGGCATCCCGACGCCGGCGCCGAGAGCGCCCGAATCCGTCTTCTGCTGGCGGCGCCCGGTGGCGGAATATGGCGCCTACGCCGATGCCTTCGACCGGCTGCTGGGCGTAGAGGAGCCGTTCCAGATCGCCGCCGAGTAGCCGGCCGGCCGGACCCTGAAAGGGCTTCAGGGCGAGGAAGAGGGTGACGAAGAGGGCCCGCACCTGCCATGCTGGCCGGCATGAGCCCGGTGCGCATCCTCCACGCCCACTCGACCTTCGGCCATGGCGGCAAGGAAGCCCGGGCGGTGCAGCTGATGAACGCCTTCGGCAGCGCCGCCGAGCATGAGGTGATCTCAGCGTCGCCTCGCGAGCTCGGCGCCCGCGACGCGCTCGCCCCGGCGGTGAAGGCCGATTTTCCAGCCGACGCGCCGCCTCTCGCCGGAATGCCGGGCCTGCCGCGCCTGTTCCGGCTGGCGCGCTACATGCGCCGCTTCGACCTCGTCCTCACCTACAATTGGGGCGCGTTCGACGCGGTGATGGCGCGCTATCTGTTCGCCAGGGGAATGAACCTTCCGCCGCTCATCCATCACGAGGACGGCTTCAACCAGGACGAGGCCGGCGAGCTGAAGACCCGGCGCAACCTCTATCGCCGGCTCGGCCTGGGCGCCGCTCACCGGCTGGTGGTGCCGTCGGCGCGGCTGGAATCGATCGCGCGCAAGGCCTGGGCGCAGCCGCCGGCCAGGGTGGTCCGGATCGCCAACGGCATCGCCGTGTCCCGCTACGCCGCGCCGCCCGGCCGGGAGATTCCGGGGCTCGAGAAGCGCGCCGGCGAGGTCGTGATCGGTACCGTCGCCGGGCTGCGCGCGGTCAAGAACCTGCCGCGCCTGGTCCGGGCCTTCGCCGCCATGACGTCTCGAAACGCTCGCCTGGTCATCGTCGGCACCGGTCCGGAGAGCGAGCGGATCGCGGCCGAGGCGCGGCGCCTCGGAGTCGTGGACCGGCTCGTCATGCCGGGCTTTCTCGCCGATCCGGCACGCTGGATCGGCCGCTTCGACATCTTCGCTCTGTCCTCGGACAGCGAGCAATTCCCGATCTCGCTGGTGGAGGCGATGGCGGCGGGGCTGCCGGCGGTCGCGACCGCGGTCGGCGACGTCGCTCAGATGGTCGCCGACGACAACCGCCCGCTGATCGTCGAGGCCGAGGACGAGTCGGCCTTCGCCGCCGCGCTTGACAGCCTGGCCGATCGTCCCGATTTGCGGCGTGCCATCGGCCGCGCCAACCGGGAGAAAGCCGCCGCCGAATTTGACGAGGCGGGGATGATCGCCCGTTATGCCCGACTCTATGGCGAAGCCATCGGGCGGCCTGGAGCGTTCATACCCGTCTCGGCATGATTTTTGAGGCTTTTGGCGTTTAGTGGCGGTATAGCCGCCCTCGATTTTTCCGGAGGAATATGTGTTCAAGGGTTTGAAGCCGATCCTGTATGGCGGCCGCGAAGTGTGGCCGCTGGTCGAGGGCGGCAAGGGCGTTTCGGCGACCAACCATGCAAGCTCCGGCGCCTGGGCGGCGGCCGGAGGCATCGGCACCGTCTCGGCCGTCAACGCCGACAGCTACGATCCCGAAGGGCGGATCATCCCCCAGATCTACCATGCCCTTACCCGCCGCGAGCGGCACGAGGAGCTGGTCCAATACGCCATCGACGGGGCCGTCGCCCAGGTTCAGAAAGCCTATGACATCGCCGGCGGCCAGGGCGCGATCAACATCAACGTCCTGTGGGAGATGGGCGGCGCCCAGCGAGTCCTTCACGGCGTGCTCGAGCGCACCAAGGGCCTGGTCGCGGGTGTCACCTGCGGCGCCGGAATGCCCTACAAGCTCTCCGAGATCGCGGCCTCCTACGGCGTCAGCTATTTGCCGATCATCAGCTCCGGCCGCGCCTTCCGGGCGCTTTGGAAGCGGGCTTATTCCAAGGCGGCCGAGTGGCTCGCGGCCGTGGTCTACGAGGATCCCTGGCTTGCCGGCGGGCATAACGGCCTTTCCAACGCCGAGGACCCGCTCAAGCCGCAGGATCCCTACCCGCGGGTGAAGGAGCTGCGCGAGACGATGCGCGAGGGCGGCATCCCCGACAGCGTTCCGATCGTGATGGCGGGCGGCGTCTGGAACCTCAAGGAATGGGAGAATTGGATCGACAATCCCGAGCTCGGCCAGATCGTCTTCCAGTTCGGCACCCGTCCTCTCCTGACCAAGGAGAGCCCGATCCCCGAAGGCTGGAAGCAGCGGCTGATGACCCTGGAAGAAGGCGACATCCTGCTCCACCGCTTCTCGCCCACCGGCTTCTACAGCTCGGCGGTGCGCAATCCGTTTCTCAGGAGCCTCGAGGCGCGCTCGCACCGCCAGATCGCCTTCACCAAGGAGGAACTGGGCGACCATTGCTTCCAGCTCGACGTCGGAGTCGGCAACAAGAAGAATTTCTGGGTGACCCGCGGCGACCTGCTCCACGCCCGCGAATGGTATGCGCAGGGCTTCACCGAGGCCCTGAAGACTCCCGACGAGACTCTGGTCTTCGTCACGCCCGAGGAGAAGGTGCAGATCCGCAAGGACCAGGCGGACTGCATGGGCTGCCTCAGCCAGTGCGCCTTCTCGTCCTGGGCCGACAATGAGAAGAACACGACCGGACGGCTCGCCGATCCGCGCAGCTTCTGCATCCAGAAGACTCTTCAGGACATCGCCCATGGCGGCCCGGTCGACCAAAATCTGATGTTCGCCGGCCACGCCGCGTTCCGCTTCAAGAAGGACCCGTTCTATTCGAACGGCTTCGTTCCGACCGTGAAGCAGCTCGTCGACCGCATTTTGACGGGCGACTAGAGCACGATCGGTTTCCACTGAACCGCTCATCCTGAGCAGGGACTGAGCGAAGGCGAAGGCCCGTATCGAAGGACCGTCCTTCGATACGCCGTTTCGACAAGCTCAACGGCTACTCAGGATGAGCGGAGCAGATCAGCCTGAAGCGATCATGCTCTGGCCGTCATTGCGAGGATGCAGCGACGAAGCGATCCGGCGGGTCTCGGAGTCCACGGTGGATTGCTTCGCTGCGCTCGCAATGACCGGGGGGAAACGAGACTTTCCCCGTCTTTAGACCACCCTGTCCGGCAACTCCCGTCCCTCGGCGAAGGCAATGATGTTGGCGAGGACCTTCTCGCCCATCGCCGTCCGGCTCTCGAGGGTCGCGGAGCCGAGGTGGGGGAGCAGGACGAGATTGGGCAGATCGAGCAGGCGCGGGTCGACCTCCGGCTCGGCCGGATAGACGTCGAGGCCCGCGCCGGCGATCGCGCCCGCCGCGAGCGCCTCGATCAGCGCTTCCTCGTCGACGAGCCCGCCTCGAGCCGTGTTGATGAGCCAGGCTCCCTGCCGCATCAGCCCCAGCCGCCGCCGGCCGATCAGATGGTGAGTCTCGGGCCCGTAGGGCGTGTTGAGGCTGACCACGTCCATTTCCGGAAGCATGGCGTCGAGATCGGGCCAGTATCGGGCCTGCTCGCCGGGCACCGGGCGGCGGTTGTGGTAGTGAACCTCCATCCCGAATGCCCGCGCCCGCCGCGCCAGCGCGCCGCCGATCCGGCCCATCCCGACAATGCCCAATGCCTTTGCGGTGAGGCTTCGGCCGAGCTGATCGGTCGGCCCCCAGCCGCGCCAGCGGCCTGAGCGCAGGTTGCGCTCGCCCTCGCCCAGCCGCCGAGGGCCGATCAGGATCAGCGCCATGGCCAGATCGGCCGTGTCCTCGGTCAGTACGTCCGGGGTATTGGTCACCGCGATCCCTCGCGCCCGCGCCGCGTCGAGATCGATATTGTCGGTACCGGCCCCGAAATTCGCGATCAGCCGAAGCCGCTCGCCGGCGGCGGCGATGAGAGCGGAGTCGATCCGGTCGCGGACGCTCGGCGCAAGCACGTCGCAGCGCCCCATCGCTTCCTCCAGCCGGCCTCGGGAGAACGGGTCGTCGGCCGGATTGAGCTCGGCCTCGAAGCGTTCCGCCAGCCCGGCCTCGACGCTGTCCGGCAGCTTGCGCGTGACGACCACTTTCATCCGTCCCGCTTGGGGAAAGGGAAGGGGAGGCGTCAAGCAGATGGGCGTTGAACGAGGGCCCCGCTCCTGACTAAGAGGCGGTGAAGGAGGCAGGAGATGGCGAGGAGAGTCATGCTGGCGGCGGCGCTCGCGCTCGGCCTGACGGTGGGGTCGGCCCAGGCGCAGGACGACCGCCCAACGCCTTACTGGGCCTCGATCAGCGCCGGCAAGGCGATGATGCGGACCGGTCCCGGCCAGAATTATCCCGCGACCTGGCTCTATGTGCGCGCGGACCTTCCGATCCGGGTGGTGGAAACCTATCCCAACTGGCGCAAGGTAAGCGACCCGGAAGGGACGACCGGCTGGATGCTCCAACGCCTGCTCAGCGACAGGAGGACCGCCCTCGTCACCGGCGATTCGCCGAGGCCGATGCATCAGGATCCGGCGGAGGATTCAAGGGTCCGTTACCTTGCCGAGCCCGGCGTCGTGGGCCGCATCTCCAAATGCTCCGGCGGCTGGTGCCGGATCGAGGTCGGCGGACGCGAAGGCTATATCCGAACCGATCATTTCTGGGGCCTCGACCCCGGCGGCATGCTGGAGTAGGCGTCGGTCATGCGGGAGCTGAGCCTGGACGAATTCAAGGGCCGGGAGGGCGAGTCGTTCGAGCTTGTGCTCGGCGAGGAGACCATCCCCCTGACGCTCACCAGGGTGCAGGCGCTGCGGCCTTCGGGCCGGGAGGCGGGGGCCTTCACGCTCGACTGGCGCGGCCCGCCCGAGCCGGTCCTGCCGCAGGCCATCTATACCCTGCGCCAGGCCGAGGACAGTTTCGAGATGTTCATCGTGCCGCTGGGGCAGGACCCCGACGGAGCCCGGTACGAGGCCGTGTTCAACTAGCTTTCCGGTCGCCACTCCATCAGATCGTAGACGCCATGCTCGTCGACCCTGGCGAAGCCGAGGCGGAGATAGAGGCGCATGGCGGGGTTGTTGCGCTCGACGTGGATGCTGAGGGCCTTGCCCGCCGCCGCGGCAGCCTCCTTGAGATCGGCGAGGATCGCTCCGCCGACGCCGTCGCCGCGCCCCTCCGGCAGCAGCGAGATGTCGATGAGCCGGATCTGGCTCGGCCACTCCTCCAGGTAGAGTCGTCCGATCGCCTTGCCGTCGCGCTCGATCACCAGCCATTCGGCATCGGGATAATGGCGCTGGTAGTGACGGTGCTGGGCATCCGCCTGATGGGCCAGAAACCGGACCTGCATCTCCAGCGGCCAGCCGGTCGCGGCGACCTCTTCGGTGCGCGTCGAGGCATAGACCGAGGCGACGAAGTCCAGGTCGGCATCGGTCGACGGCCGGTAGGTTACGCCCAGCCGGGCGGCTGCGCGTAGCGGCGGCGGCATCAGTTCAGTTGAAGATGGCTTGCAGCCGCTGGCCGCCGCATTTGTCGCCGCAGGCGCTGAAGTAGATCTTCATCGTGCCCGCTTCGGCATGGCTGACGTCGTGGATCCGGTCGTCGGCGGGAAACGAGCCATCGGCCGCCTCCAGGACGATCGCGAACGCCTGCTCCCGAAGCCCCGGCGGGCGCCGCCCCGGCGACCGCAGCGGCCTGACCTCGGCGAGTTTCGCGACGATTCCGCCGGCGAGGGCGAATTCGGTGCCGATCTGCCGGCTCCATTCGTCGACGCCGGCGTGGGCCAGCGACGTGAATTGCCGGTCCCACCAGCTGCCCTTCGCGCCCGGTTTGCGAGTCCAGCTGAGTTGCAGGGCCGGTGCCGCGATAGCCCCCACTGCTGCGGCACCGAAACCGAGGCCCGCCAGCAACGCGCGGCGGGATAGACGGGATGAATTCTCCCTTTTCATGTTGGGGCCCCCCAGGTCGTAGATCAGGGTCGCGGCGGGAACACTCCCTGCAGCGCGATAACGAAGTTCAAAATAAGGTACGGCTGCAGATTGTTGTGCGGCAGGCTTCCGCCCGCCGGGACCAGGGTCTCCGGAGCGAAGGTCTGGAAGCCGGCTCCCGCGTCCGCATAGGCATTGCCGTTGACGCTGCGCGAGAGAGCCGTGGTGTTGGTCGGAGTGCTCGTGGTCGAGAGCACGCTGAGGCCGCTGACAGTATGGCTGTGGGCCGGAATTTCGCTCAGCAGCAGAGTCACGTTCTGCGCGCCGCCGACCTCCCCCAGGAAGCGCTCCGACAGGCCTTGCCCCTGCCCGGGGTGAAGCGCCGCCGATCCCTGCAGGTTCGGCAAGGCGAAGGTGGACTTGCCGTCGCCGCCATAGGTGGTGCCGAGCAGGGCGAAGAGCGCCGTGTTCTGCGACAGCGGCATGATCTGCCCGTCGCAAAAGGCCCATCCCTTGGGCGGGAAGTTGAAGGGAACGATGCGGATTTCAGCGACGAAAGGATCCATCTTGTGTCTCCTGCCTCAATTCGGCGACGGGAAAATGCCGAACAGGGAGATGATGTAGTTGATGCCGAGAAAGGGCTGCATGTTCTCATGCGGCTGGCTGCCCCCCTGCGGAAGCACCGACTGGGGAGCCATCGGCTGGTTGGGCGGAGTCACGTTGACCTTGTAGATGCTGACCGGCGACAGCGCGCCAAGCACGGCGCCGGCCGGGTTGGTCCCGAGACCGGGGTCCGTCGAGGCGAGCATGGGATGGGTGTGCTGCGGAATCTGCTGGGTGGTGAGAGTGACCGACTCGACCCCGGCCATCTCGCCGATCGGGTAGGTCCCCGCCAGCCCGGGCCCCTGCCCGAAATGGAGCGGGATCCGGCTCTGCAGGTTCGGCAAGGCGAAATTCTCCTGGCCGTCGCCACCATAAGTGGTGCCGATGACCTGGAAGAGCACCTCGTTTTCCGAGATCGGAAGGAGTTGTCCGTCGCAGAACAGCCACCCGGCAGGGTAGAACGTTCCCGCGAACATGCGGATTTCACCGACGTATGGCTGAGCCATGAAGCTGCCCCCTTAATTCTGAGAAGGGAAAATGCCCTGCAGCGCGATGCAGAAGTTGACGACGAGGTAAGGCGCCATGTTGGTGTGCGGCTGGCTTCCGCCGGTATTCCCGACCGTGCCGGCCAGGATCGGCAGCAGGGCCGTCGCGGGCCGGTAGCCGTTGTTGAAATTGCCGAGCAGGTTGGCGGTCGGCACCGGCAGATCGGCGTTCTTGTTCGCGCCCTGCAGGAAGTGGATATGCTGAGGCATCTCCGACTGGGTCAGGGTGTGCGCCTCCTGGCCCGCCTTCTGGCCCAGCGTGAAACCGCTCCCCCGGTGCATGGCGCACCGGCCGCGCAGATCGGGCAGGGCGAAGGTCGTCTGCCCGTTGCCGCCATAGGTGGTCCCGAGCAGAGCGAAAAGCGCCTGGTTCTGGTTGATGGGCAGGAACTGCCCGTTGCAGAAAGCCCAACCCTTTGGCGGGTAGTTGAACGAAAACAGCCGGATTTCCGACAGAAACGGCTCAGCCATATGCAGCGTCCCCCCTGCCGCAAATGGATACATTAATTTTTTCGGTCATCAACCGTTTCGGATCAATTATTTTTCCGGCCTTAGCGCTGCTTACGCAGTTTTCTTTGCACGAAAAACGATGAGAGCGGTTGAGATTGGGACACCATCTTGCCAACGCGGGACATGCCCGATTCTCCGCCGCCGCCGCTGTTCCGGCTTGCCCCCGCAGCCCTGTTTCTCGACTTCGACGGCACCCTCGTCGAGCTTGCCGAAGCCCCCGGCGCGATCGCAGTTCCAGCCAAGCTGACCCCGCTTCTCGACCGTCTTTCGACGCGCCTCGACGGGCGGCTCGCCATCGTCAGCGGGCGGGCCGTCGACGATCTTCGGCGGCATATCGGCGGCGCCGCGGCGGTGCTGTCGGGGTCCCACGGGGCGGAGATTCACTATGCCGACGGGCGCTGCATTCCGGTCTCGGCCCCGCCGGGCCTCGCCGCGGCGCGCGAATCTATCCATCGGTTCGCGGCGGGCGGGGAGGGCCTGCTCGTCGAGGACAAGCCCGCCGGAGTGGCGCTCCATTACCGGCTGGCGCCGGAGCGGGCGGAGGAAGCCGACGCCTTTCTCGAGGGGCTGGCGGCCCGCTCCGGGCTCGCGCTTCAGCGCGGGAAGATGGTGGCCGAGCTTCGGCCGGTGGGGACCGACAAGGGCGCGGCGCTGCGGCGGCTGATGGGGGAACCACCCTTTGCGGGCGCGCGTCCTGTGTTCGTGGGCGACGATCTGACCGACGAAGATGCCTTTCGCGCCGCGGCGGCGCTGGGCGGGGAAGGGGTGCTGGTGGGCCCCCTCCGGCCGAGCGCGGCGCGGTGGCGGCTGGACGGAGTCGCCGAGGTGACGGCCTGGCTGGAGGCGGCGGCCTATGACTGACCTGTCGCTCTGGCCGATCGGCAATTGCCAGGTGAGCGCGCTCGTCGATCGGGAGGCCGGCTTCGTCTGGGGTTGCGCGCCGCGAGTGGACGGCGACCCGCTCTTCTGCTCGCTGCTGAGCCCCAAGGGCGAAAGCGCGCTGCCCCGGGGCGAATGGCGGATCGGAGTCGAGAATCAGGTGTCGGCCGAGCAGAGCTATTTGCGCAACACGCCGGTCCTGACGACCCGGCTCACCGACGAAGATGGCGCGGTCGCCGAGATCTTCGACTTCTGCCCGCGCTTCCAGCGCTCCGGACGGATGTACCGGCCGGTCGCCTTCGCGCGGATCGTCCGGCCGCTGCAGGGGGCGCCCCGGGTCCGGGTCGCGCTCAACCCGGCCAGCGGCTGGGGCGGGCGCGATGCCGAGCGGACCAGCGGCACCAACCACATACGCTACCTCGTCAAGCCGCAGCCGCTCCGGCTGACGACCGATGCGCCGGTCGGCCATCTCCTCGACGGGCGTTGTTTCCGGCTCGAGCGCAACCTCCATTTCTTCCTCGGCCCGGACGAGCCCTTCTCCGGCCATGTCGGCCATACGCTGGCGGCGATGCTGCACGAGACCGCGGACGAGTGGCGCGGCTGGGTGCGGGGCCTCGCCATCCCGCTCGAATGGCAGCGCGTCGTCATTCGCGCCGCCATCGCGCTCAAGCTGTGCCAGCATGAGGAGACCGGAGCGATCGTCGCCGCGCTCACGACCTCCATCCCCGAAGCGGCGGGAAGCGGGCGCAACTGGGATTATCGCTACTGCTGGATCCGCGACGCTTATTATACGGTGCAGGCGTTGAACAGGCTCGGGGCGCTCGACGTGCTGGAAAATTATCTCGGCTACCTGCGCAATATCGTCGACGAGGCGAAAGGCGGGCACATCCAGCCGCTCTACGCGGTGTCCGGGGAGGCGAAGCTGGACGAGGGCGAGGCGGAAGGGCTGGCCGGTTATCGCGGCATGGGGCCGGTCCGGGTCGGCAACGCCGCCTACGCCCAGGTCCAGCACGACGCCTACGGCCAGATCGTGCTGTCCAACGTCCAGGCCTTCATCGACGAGAGGCTGTTCCGCAAGGCGACGGAGGCGGACTTCCACGCCCTCGAGAAAGTCGGCGAGCGGGCGTGGGAGGTGCACGACCAGCCCGACGCGGGATTGTGGGAATATCGTACCCGTACCGCCGTCCACACCTACAGCTCGGTGATGAGCTGGGCCGCCTGCGACCGCCTCGCCAACGCCGCGGAGGTGCTCGGGCTGGACGACCGCGCCGCCTTGTGGCGGGACCGGGCGGCGGCGATCCGCGCCCGCATCGAGGAAGCCGCCTGGTACGCGCAGGAGCGCCGGTTCGCCGCGAGCTTCGGCGGCGACGAACTCGACGCCAGCCTGCTCCAGCTGGTCGACATGCGCTTCCTTGAGCCCGACGACCCGCGCTTCGTCGCCACGTTCGAGGCGGTCGAGAAGGGGCTGAGGCGCGGCGAGCACATGCTTCGCTACGCCGCCGAGGACGATTTCGGGCTGCCCGAGACGGCGTTCAACTTCTGCACTTTCTGGCTGATCGAGGCGCTCCATCTCGCCGGCCGCGAGGCCGAGGCCCGGGAGCTTTACGAGCATATGCTGGAGCGGCTGACCCCGGCCGGACTGCTCTCGGAGGATACCGACTTCGCCACCGGCGAGCTGTGGGGGAACTACCCGCAAACCTATTCGCTCGTCGGGCTGATCAATTGCGCCGTGCTCCTGTCGCGGCCATGGAGCGCGGTCAGATGAGCCTGTCCGTTCGGGCTGAGCTTGTCGAAGCCCTCCGCTTTCCGCGTCAGGAGAAAGAAAGCTCTTCGACAGGCTCAGGGCGAACGGAGGGGTTTTCCCGAACAGCCTTCCGACTTAGCGAGGCAAGATGAGCCGGCTGATCGTGATCTCGAACCGTGTCTCGGCGCCGCGCGGGGAGGGGCAGGGGTCCCAGGGCGGGCTCGCCGTGGCGCTTGCGGCGGCGCTGCGGGATCATCGCGGCCTCTGGTTCGGCTGGTCGGGGGAGACGGCCGAGGAGTTTACCGGCCACATTGATTTCCAGCGCCACGGCGGAGTCACCACCGCGACGATCGACCTCGAGGAGCAGGACGTCGACGAATATTATAACGGCTATGCGAACCGCACCTTGTGGCCGCTCTTCCACTACCGGATCGACCTCGCCGAATATGATCGAAGCTTCGCCGGCGGCTATGAAAGGGTCAACGAGCGCTTCGCCGAGACGGTGCAGCCGCTGATCGAGCCCGACGATCTGATCTGGATCCACGATTATCATCTCATCCCGCTCGGCCAGCAGCTGCGCGACCGGGGGGTGAAGAACCGGATCGGCTTCTTCCTCCACATACCCTGGCCGCCGGCGCGGCTGATGGTGTCGCTGCCCTTCCACGAGGGGCTGGTCCTCTCGATGCTCGCCTACGACGTCATCGGTTTCCAGACGGAGGAATGGCTGGAGAGCTTCCGCCATTATGTCGAGCGGGAGCTGGGCGGCCATTGCGACGAGGACGGCACCGTCCATGTCGGCAGCCGATCGGTCCATGCCGGCGCCTATCCGATCGGCATCGACTATGAGGATTTCGCCGAGGCGGCGGCGACACCGAAGGCCCGGGCGGCGTTCGAGCGGATGCGGGTCAGCGCGGCCGGCCGGCGGACGATCATAGGCGTCGACCGGCTCGATTATTCCAAGGGGCTCGAGGAGCGCTTTCTCGGCTACCGCCGCTTCCTCGAGGATCATGAGAGCTGCAAGGGCAAGGTCTTCCTGCTCCAGATCGCCCCGCCCTCCCGCGGCGAGGTCGCGACCTACGAGGTGATTCGCGAGCGGCTCGACGAATTGAGCGGCCGGATCAACGGCGAGTTCGCCGAGGTCGACTGGGTGCCGATACGCTACGTCAACCAGGGCTATCCGCGCGAGGAGCTGGCCGGCTTCTACCGCGCCGCCGAGATCGGGCTGATCACGCCGCTGCGCGACGGGATGAACCTCGTCGCCAAGGAATATGTGGCGGCGCAGGACCCGGACGATCCCGGGGTCCTCATCCTTTCCCGCTTCGCCGGGGCGGCGCTCCAGCTCAAGGAGGCCCTGCTGGTCAACCCCTACAGCAAGGAAGAGATTTCCGACGCCATCCTGCAGGCCCTCGACATGCCGAGGGAGGAGAGGGTGCGGCGGTGGCGGGCGCTCAACGAGAGCGTCATGCGCGAGGACGTGCTCGCCTGGCGCAAGGGCTTCGTCTCGGCGCTGGCGGCGAGCGGCGAAGGCTGATCGGGCTCCACCCTCTTCATCATCTTCAACTTTTTCAGGAGCCGGCAGGGGAGGGGGGCAATAAGAAGCCCCTCCGGCCGGGATGGGGCCGAAGGGGCTTCTCGGAACTAGCGGTCGGTTGGGAGAACGCGCCGTTCCTATTTGTGAGCGTGACCGACGAAGAGCACGTCGGTGATGACCTTGCGGCCCTGGCCGAGGTCCTTGACGAAGGTGTGGTGGCCGATCTGCCGGCCCCAGTCGGCACGCGAATTGCCGATCGCCTGCTCGTTCTGCACGGCCTCCGGAAGTCCCGCGGCCGCGTGGGCGTGCGAGTAGATCGACGCGATCATGTCGTAATCGTGCTGATCCGGATGCTCGTTGCCGGACGGGATGTTGGTATATTCCATGCACGAATTGGTGGCGTCGGTGTTGAAATTCTCGTCCTGGTGGGCGAGGCCGTAATCGTGGCCGATTTCCTGGCAGGTCACCGCCGCGCGCCACGCCGGCGTGTTGTAGGAGCTGCCCGAACCGTAATAGCTGTCGTTGAGCTTGGTCGTCGCCTGGCTGATATGGCCGTCGGAGGAGAGCCAGACCGACGCGATGCCCAGCCAGCCGGTATTGCCATAGGCATAGTTGCAGACCTCGATCCGGCCGGCGCGTGGGGCGCAGGTGCTCGGAGTCGTGCCGCCGGTGACCTTCGAGCTCTGGATCCTGGTCGAGGCGTTCCAGTCGTTGATCGCCGTGGTCAGGTAGCTGTCCCAGGCGGAGCTGACGTTATCGCCCACGGGCGGGCTGATCTGGGTGGTTGTGCGCTTCCAGTGGTAGGTCGACCATTTGTGGACGGCGAGAACCGGAGTCGCGAGCAGTCCGGCGGCCGTGGCGAAGGCGGCGGCCTTGAGAATAGTCGAACGGCTGCGCCAGCTTCCTTTGGTATGAGTCATGACGTTCCCCTTTATTGCCATATGCTGCGAGGGAAGTGGAATTTGCTGCCCCGGACCACGGAAAGCAGAACTACGACCCTCTGTTGGCACCCATCTCTATCGAGCAGGCACAGCGGCGGCGTACGAGTCGCTGCCGATGAGGCATCAAGCATGATCCGCCTGCCGGGCGCAACTGGCTGGCAGTATTGCTTTTTGTAACCGAGGTTAGCGCGACGGGCACCGGGAGGGAGAACGCAGAGAGCAAATGCCCCGACTTTTCTATACTTGGCGTTTCCAGCATATTTGATCCGAAACAGATCAATCGCGAAGGCCGGCGCTGGCGCACATCAATTAAGCGAAGAAAAACCCTTCCGGCCTGGATTGGGCCGGAAGGGCTTTTCCGAAACGGGAGTCGGCCCGCGGGCCGGCGCCTTACTTGTTGCCGTGGGTGTGACCGACGAAGAGCACGTCGGTGATCACCTTGTTGCCGTTGCCGAGGTCACGCTCGAAGGTGTGGTGGCCGATCTGGCGACCCCAGTCCGCGCGCGTGTTGCCGATGGCGGCCTGCGAAGGCATGGCCTTGACCGCCGCGGCGGTGGCCGCGGAGTCGGTGTGGTTGTAGACCGACAGCAGCTGGTCGTAATCGTGCTGGTCGGGATGCTCGTTGCCGGCCGGGACGCTCGTATATTCCATGCACGAGCTGGTCGCGTCGGTCGAGAAATCCTCGTCCTGGTGGCCGAGGCCGTAATCGTGGCCGATCTCCTGGCAGGTCACCGCGGCGCGCCACGCCGGCGTGTTGTACTGGGCGAAGCCGTAATAGGTGTCGTTGAGCTTCGTCGTGCCCTGGCTGATGTGGCCGTTGGTGAGCCAGATCGAGGCGATGCCGAGCCAGCCGTTCTGGCCGTAGGCGGCGTTGCAGACGAGGATCTTGCCGGCCTGCGGCTTGCAGGTCCGTCCGTTGCCGGAGGATTTGGTCAGCGCGCTCTCGATCACGGTGGAGCGATTCCAGTCCGCGACGGCGGTCTTGACGTAGCTGGTCCAGGTCGACGTGGTGATGTCGACGACGGGCGGGCTCACCTGCGTCGAGGTGCGCGCCCAGTGATAGCCGTTCCAGCTGTGGACGGCGGCGGCCGGCATTGCGATCAGTCCGGCGGCGGTCGCGAAGGCCGCGGCCTTCAGAATAGTCGATCTGCTGCGCCAGGTTCCTTTGTCGTGATTCATGGCATTCCCTCCGTTTGTGAAGACTTGTGTAGAGGAAAGTGGAATTTGCCGCCGTTCGACCACGGAATGCAGAACTACGCCCCCCTCTGGCGCCCTCTCTACTTGAGAAGGCGCGGCGGCGACGACGGGAGTCTCGCCGATTCCGGCATCAAGCATGATCCCGGGGGGATAGGCAAGTGCTTGAAGGAGGGTTCATTTTTCGGAAAACTAGCGGGTCGGGAGCGGGGCGGCCGAGTGAACGCAGAGGGGCGCTCCCTGTATACTTGATGCAGATCGCGGAATCGTGCCGATAGGTTCATTTCGGATGATGCGGCGAAACGAGCGCGGCGAGCGATGAAACGCGAAAGTCCGCGACTCGGAAACGCGGGTTTTTCCGCGAATGGCCGCGGAACCGGTTAGGTCCGATTCCGATCTAATTTGCAACGGCTTGTCTTGATTCGGCGGCTGTACGTGCCTCGCTCCCGGGTTAGGCTGGCGGGATGAGGGGCGTGGTCGACAGGTTGCGGCGAAGCGGAGGCCTGGTGGGGCTGGCGCTGGCGTTCGTCCTGCTCTTCCGGCTGCTGATCCCGATGGGCTACATGATCGCTCCCGACGATCTGGGACGGCCGGGCCTGGTGCTTTGCGGCGCCGTGGGCGGTGCCTCCGTCGAGCGGGCTCAGCATGAAGGCCATGACGGCCATCCGTCCGCGCCCGCGCCGGCCGGCCCCGATGAACTCCCCTGCGCCTTTGCAGCGCTCGCGGCGCCGCCTCTGCCGCCGGCGCCGCCCGCGCTGCCGCCGCCGGGACCGATCGCGGCGCCGGCCCCGGGCCCCGTTCCGGACCAGGGGCCGCACCGGCCCACTCTCGCCGCTCCGCCGCCCCCCGCGACAGGTCCGCCCCTGCCGGTCTGATCCCGCCCTCCCGCGAGACAGACAGGAATTCAACATGACGAACAGGACAGGCGCGCCCGCGGCGGCGCGCATAATGATATTGGGCTGCGTCGCCGCCGCTCTGCCGGCCTCCGCCGCGGTCCGCCACGAGGACGACATCGTCGTCACCGGCCAGAGAGCAAGCGGCCCGGCCACCGTGGAGAGCGTCGACGCCGAACGGCTGGAGGAGACGACCGCCATCATCACCCCCGAGGACAGCTTGCGCTATCTGCCGAGCCTGTTCGTGCGCAAGCGCCATGTCGGGGACACCCAGGCGCCGCTGGCGACCCGCACCTCGGGAGTGGGGGCCAGCGCGCGGAGCCTCATCTATGCCGACGGGCTGCTGCTCTCCGCCCTGATCGGCAACAACAATACCAGCGCCTCGCCGCGCTGGGGCATGGTCTCGCCCGAGGAGATCGAGCGGGTCGACGTTCTCTACGGCCCTTTCTCGGCCGCCTATCCCGGCAATTCGATGGGCGCCGTCGTCAACATCACCACCCGCCTGCCCGATAGCGACGAGGGGTCGATCAGCGCCTCGACGAGCGTCCAGAGCTTCGAACAATATGGCACGGACGGGATTTTCCCGGCCTGGCAGGCGGGTGCGACGATCGGCGGGCGGACGGGCGACCTGGCCTGGTTCGCCGGCGCCAGCCACGTCGACAGCCGGAGCCACCCGCTGGCCTATGTCACCGTGGCGCGGCCGGCCAATCCCGGCGCGGCGGGCACTCCGGTCACCGGCGCCTTTGCCGACGTCAACCGCGCCGGGGCGCCGATCTTCGTCGTCGGCGCCGCGGGGCTCGAGCACCACAAGCAGGACAATCTCAAGCTGAAGCTGGCGTGGGAGGCGGGCCCCGCGCTGAAGCTGACCTACCGGGGCGGACTGTTCCTCAACGACACCGAGTCCGAGGCGGAGACCTATCTGAGCGGCAACCTCTTCGCCGGCACGCTCAACATCGGCGGCCGGACCGTCAACGTGCCGGCGACCGCCTTCAGCAACAATTTCTATCTTCAGGACGAGCGCCACTGGATGCACGGCCTGACCGTCGAAGGGAAGGCGGCTGGGCTGAACTGGCGCGCGGTCGCGAGCCTCTACGATTTCGACAAGCATGAGCAGCGCCTGCCGTCGGGGGCTCTGCCGGCGGCCGCGGGCGGCGGTCCCGGCTCGATCGTCAGGCTGGACGGTACGGGCTGGCGAACGCTCGACCTCGAGCTCCGCCGCGGCGGGCTTCGCGGCGGGGCCCATTATGACGGCTTCCGGCTCAACAGCCGGCGCTTCGCCACGCCGGACTGGCGCGAGGGCGCGCCGGGGGTGCTCAACCAGCTGGCGCAGGGCCGCACGCGTACTTTCGCCTTGTGGGCCGAGGACGAGTTCAACCTGGCCGATACGCTGCGGCTCACCGTCGGGGCCCGCTACGAATGGTGGCGGGCTCATGGCGGGCGCAACTTCTCGCTCGCGCCGGCGCTGGACGTTGCCCAGCCGGAGCGCGAGGCGGAAGGGATTTCGCCCAAGGCGAGCCTGCGCTGGCTGCCGGCGAAGGGCCTGAGCCTCGGCCTCTCGGCCGGTCAGGCCTATCGCTTCCCGACCGTCTCCGAGCTCTACCAGGCGATCTCGACCGGGCCGAGCCTGACCGTGCCGGACCCGAATCTGCGGCCGGAGCGGGCGCGGTCGGCGGAGCTGGCGGGGACCTGGTCGACGGCGCAGGGGCATGTCCGGCTGTCGCTGTTCAGCGAGTCGATCCGCAACGCCCTGATCTCGCAGACGGCGCCGCTGGTGCCGGGCTCCGGCACCTTGTTCAGCTTCGTCCAGAATGTCGAGCATGTGCGTACCCGGGGAGTCGAGCTCGCCTTCGAGCGGCGGGGGCTGATCGTGCCCAAGCTCGACCTCTCGGGAAGCTTCACCCTGGTCCGGCCCAAGGTGGTCGAGGACGTCGCCTTTCCCGCCGCGCAGGGCAAGGACATCCCGCAGGTGCCGCGCCGCCGCGCCACCCTGGTGCTGACCTGGCACGAGTCCGAAAAAACCAGCCTGACCCTGGCCGGCCGCTACGCCAGCCGCTCGTTCGGGACGATCGACAATAGCGACTTCATCGCCCACACCTATCAGGGGTTCGAAGGCTATCTCGTCGCGGATGCCCGAGCCAACTTCCGCATCGGCAGGCACTGGAACGCCGCCGTCGGAGTCGAGAACCTCACCAACGACAAATATTACCTCTTCCACCCCTTCCCGCAGAGAAGCTTCACGGGAGAGCTGACCTATCGCTGGTGAGGGAGAGCGCCCCCGCGCCGGCAAATAAGTTGAGGAAGTTGAGGGTTGGCGAGAGCCCGTCATCTCTCGTCCTTGCGGCGCGCATATTCTTCCGCGAGCTCTTCCCAGGCCTCGTCCGGCACGCCATCCAAGAGGCCGCCCCTCCACGCGCGGGCGAGCTGATCGTCGCTCCATTCGTCGAATCGCCTGAGGTCGAGCTCCTCTTCAGGCACCGACTCCCCGTCTCCGTCGGCAGGCGCCATGGCGGCCGCGACGGCGGCCTCGCGGCAGATGTGGAAGCGCATCGCCGGGCCGAGGCCGACGGGCGGAATGCCGTCCTCCTCCTCGGCGACATGGAGCCAGGTCATGAAGCCGCTGCGAAAGGCGCGGACCCACTGGTCGGGGTCCCAGCTCGCCTTGTTGCCAAGATCGAGATCGAGGACCGCGATGTCGCGGGGATCGACGTCCAGGTAATCGGGGCATCCGGAGAGGCGAGCGAAGGTGGTCAGCTCCGGGTCCTGGTCCGGTCGCCGATCCGGATCGGGGACGGCCGGGTCCGGCGGCTCCGGTTCCGCCGGGCGGCGGGCGGCGACGAAGGCGTCGGCATCGCCGCCTTCGGCGATGCAGTCGATGAACTCCTCCATGTCCTCGGAGAGGGCGCGCAGATGCGCCTCGCTCGCCGCCTCCTTGTCGGCAAGCCGGTCGAGCCGGGTGAGCAGCGCCATGGCGAGCCGGTTATCGTAATAATGATACTCGCCGACGATCTCGCCGTCGCGCTTCCTGACGCTGACGCAGCCGGCGATCGCGCGCGACTGAAGCTCGGAGGCGAGGCGATCGCGGGCGCGGTTGACGAGAATCGCGTCCCACATCCTGGCGAAGGCACGACCCTGCCGGCGGTTGCGGAAGGCGTAGGCGGCCGAAGCGGAGACTCCGACGGCGGCGGCGGCATGCTCGACGACTCCGGTCGCCGCAAGATGGCGGAGGAAGTCGCCGATCCGCTCCGGGGTGAAGCCGTCGTGGCGCGGCTTGCGCGAGCCCGGCGGAAAGGTCTCCTCGACCGAGTCGGCGATTCGGGCGGAGAGCTTCTCTCCGAGACAGTCGGAGATGAGGGGAGGGGGCTCGAACCTGGGTCCGGGCGCGGCGGCGGACTCCGGCTGTCGCCGGGCGGGGGAAGAGGCGCGCTCATCGGGCGGCGCCTCGGGCGGATGCGCATTGCGCGGGTCGGGGATGCTCATCGGAAAACTAGAACATAACCAGAACATTTGTCAAAGGGAAATTTGCCTGGACTTGTTTCCGCCCGGGGAGGACATGGCCCGGGATTGCTGTCCTGATACAGGCGACGCGGATGCGGCTGACCGATCTCGAGACCCCCGCTTTGGTGCTGGACCGCTCGCGCCTCGTCCGCAATATCTCGCGGATGCGGGAGCGGCTCGCCGGGTTGGGCGTACCGCTCAGGCCGCACGTCAAGACCGCCAAGTCGGCCGATATCGTGCGGCTGGCGGTCGAGGGTCAGCCCGGCGGGATCACCGTCTCGACCCTCAGGGAAGCGGAATATTTCCTCGATCGCGGTTTTACCGACATGCTCTACGCGGTCGGGATCGTCCCCTCGAAGCTGGCGCACGTCGCCTCGCTCCAGCGGCGCGGGGCTGAGCTCACGATCATCCTGGACAGCGTCGAGATGGCCGGGGCCGTGGCGCTGGAGGCGGAGAGGATCGGCGCGGTCTTTCCGGTGCTGGTCGAGGTGGACACGGACGGCGGCCGCGCCGGCGTCGCGGCGGACGACAGCCGGCGCCTCGCCGAGATCGGCCGGATCCTGGACGCGGCGCCGGGGATCCAGCTTCGCGGCGTAATGACCCATGCCGGCCTTTCCTACGGATGCCGGTCCCCGGAGGCGCTCCGGGCCCATGCGGAGCAGGAGCGGTCGAGGGCGGTGGCCGCCGCGGGGGTCTTGCGATCGGCGGGCCTGCCGGCGCCGGTGGTCAGCGTCGGATCGACCCCCGGTGCCCTGTTTGCCGAGCGGCTGGACGGAGTCACCGAGGTGCGGGCGGGAGTCTACATGTTCATGGACCTGGTGATGGCGGATCTCGGCGTCTGCCCGGAAGAGGAGATCGCCCTTTCGGTCCTCGCCACCGTCATCGGGCACCGGCGGGACCTCGGCTATCTGCTGGTCGACGCCGGGGGGCTCGCGATGTCGAAGGACGCCGGGCCGGCTCGGGAACAGCCGAGCTACGGCAGCCTGTGGGATTCCGAAACCGGCCGCCCGCTCGGCCTCACCATCGCTTCAACCAACCAGGAGCACGGCCTGGTCCCAGCCCGCGAGGAGGATTTCCAGCGCCTCCCGATCGGCGCCCAGGTCCGCATCGCCCCCAACCACGCCTGCATGACCGCCGCTGCGCACGAGCGCTACCATGTCGTTGACGACGGGCCGGAGGTGCTTGCGATCTGGGAGCGCTGCAACGGGTGGTAGGGCTTGCGCGGCAGACTGGTTCATGCTAATTGGTTTACGATGAATTCAGAAAAAAACCCAATTGATTCGTTGAGTGAGGAGTCCGAAGCGGAGGCGGACGCCCGAGCCGAGGCCGACGTCAGGGCCGGACGCCTGATCAGCCATTCGGCAGTTCGCCGCTGGCTGAAATCCTGGGGGACTGCGAACCCCTTGCCGCGCCCACGCGTCGGGGATTGATTGTACGAGATCGTCTGGACGGCCAAGGCTATCGGCCAACTCTGGCGGCTCGCTGTAGAGCTTGAGCTTCCCGTGCTTTCGCAGGGCCGTTCTAGAGTCGATCCTATTCATATTGAAGCGTAGCCTGCGTTTCGCAGGTAGTTTGCGCATTCGTCAGGCGGGAAGGCGTCGAGCAGTGAGCCGATCCGCTTCCAGGTTGCGTCGACGGTTCGCTCGGCG